>Ga0210077_1000006_pt1 | contig 196882 bp, 156 predicted proteins | sample RushMan_CattailN_5_FD_185556 | JGI IMG/M metagenome (GOLD analysis project Ga0210077, IMG submission 185556) | Wetland microbial communities from San Francisco Bay, California, USA, that impact long-term carbon sequestration -... | ecosystem: Environmental > Aquatic > Marine > Wetlands ...
TGCCGAACACGACGATGCCGACGAGGAGTCCGACGAGAAGCACGATCAGGACCGTGATCCCCAGCACGTTGGTCTTGGAGCTGATGTGGATGCGGACGATCTTGTCCTCGGACTCGACCCGCCGGTTCTCCGCCACCGAGTCCGTCCGGATCTTGGGCTCGTAATCGCCCACCGACACCCCGTCCGGCGGCCGGAAGGTGATGTTGACGACCTCCTCCTTGCTTTGCTCGAGCGTCGAGATGAGGTCGGGCTGGATGTCGGCCCGCCAGTTCAGCGGCAGGTCGCAGAAGACCCGGATGTTGTTGAGGGTCCGCGTCCCGGTGTTCTTGATGGTGACGTTCATGCTGACATTCTCGCCGACCTTGATCTCGTGGTAGAGATTGACGGCCTGGACCTCGACCTTGGGGACGCCGCGCGGAATGAGCTCGAGCTTGACCGCGCCCGCCTTCAGGTTGTCGATGTCCCCGGTGCCGATTCCGTCCGCGCCGTTTTTGGCCTCGATCTCCCGCAGCCGGGCCGTCTGGTCGTTGTCGAGGGCCAGGACGAAGAATTCGAGCGGCTTGTCCAGGACAACCTGGCTGTCGGGGTTCTTGGGCAGGTAGAGCTTGAGCGAGAGCTTCAGGCTCGTGATGCCCTCGCTGAACTTGATCTGGGACAGCCGGGCCTGGGTCGTCGGGTCGGAGAACTCGTAGGTGATCTGGCGCGGCAGGTTGACGACCTCGAGCTTGAAGATGTTGGCCTCGCCCGTAAACTTCTCCAGCGACAGGTCGTAGGTGGCCTGGCTTTCGAGGTCCGCCTCCTGCGAGAACTGGGCCGAATTGACCGTCACCATGTTGGCGCTGACGCCCTTCTGCAGATACACGGCGGTCGTGTCGGTCTTGCCCTGGTAGGACACGCTCACGTCGAGGTTCTCGACGTCCTTGAGGAGCTGGAACGTCACCTCGCGCTCCTCCTCGATGGGCATGGACTTGACGGATTTCTCGTAGGGGTCGGAGACGATCTTTCCCTCGGAGAGGAGTGAGACGTAGACGTCCTTGATCTCTTTCATGAAGTCGAGCGGAAAGAGGTCCTCGGCGCTGATCTTCAAATTTTCGAGTTCCTTGATCTCCTTGGAGGCGTAGCGGAGCCCGACCGTGACGAACTTCTTGCCGCTCCGGTCCTGGAACTTGACGGCCCGGGCCACCGAGATCCGGGCCTCGCTGCCCATGAAATTGATCAGGGCCTGCTGGTAGGTGACCTGGGCTTGGAGATAGGCCGTCTGGGTCTTGGAAAAGTCCGCCTCGGCGATCAGGCCTTCCTCCTTGAGCTTCAGGGCCCTCTCGAAATCGGCCTTGTTCTGCTGGAGCTGAAGTTGGGCGCTCTTCAGCTGGAGAAGCTTCATGCTCTGGGATTCCTGGGCCTGCTGCGCCGGCAGCGGTCCGGCGAGGACAAAAGCCGCGGCCACCAGCGTGATGCCGGCGGCGAAAGCGGCGAAAATCCTTGTTCTGCGGTGATTCATAGTATCGCCTCCATGAGTTTCGGGCTCCCTGAATTGCAAAGTTGGTGCCAACTCGAAAAGGCCCCTGAATCGGCCCGTTTATTGCATTGTAAGGACAAAACGAAGGCCGTGAACAAACTCCCATCCCCGAATGCCGTTACTTTGGTTACCCAATTTCGGGCAAAGCATTACCCATGCGGCCCCCGTTACCCGGTTTTTACATTGAACTTTGTTTCCTGTATCTTAGTAGACTGAAAGCATGCCGTCCATGACAGCCTTGTTTAGCCGCTCGAAAAGCCGGCTTTCGCGCAAGCCGGCGCCGAGGGCCGAGCCGCGCCTCGTTACGCGCGAGTTCGCCGAGTCTCTCAACCTCATCGAGGACTTCGACCAGATCGCCCTGAACATGCTGGGCTCCATCCGGGAGGCCGTGCCGGTCGAGAGGATCGTCTTCTTCATCTACGACGGCGACGTTTCGCAGTTCCGGGTGGGCGCCTCCTCCGGCCTCGACGAGTCCCAGCTCAAAGGGCTGACGATCTCTCCCCAGGACCGGCTGGCCAAGTGGCTGAAAGTCAACAAGACGGTCCTCGAGGTGAGCCGCCGGGCGGGAGTGCTCGACTTCCTCGGCGACAGGGAACAGGGGATCTTCAAGAGTCTCGGTTTCGTCCTCTGCCTGCCCCTCCTTTCCATGAACAGGCTGATCGGGATTCTGTGCGTGGGGAAGCGCGTGCCGTCCGGAGATTTCACCCGGCAGGAAGTGGCCTTCATCGAGTCCCTGACGCCCCAGGCCGGGATCGCCCTGGAAAACGCGCTCCTCTACAAGGAGCAGCGGGAGCGCTTTCGCCGGATGCTCAGGGCCGACCGCCTGGCCACGATCGGCGAGCTGGCGGCCGGGGCCGCCCACGAGATCCGGAACCCCCTGACGTCCATCAAGTCCTCGCTCCAGTATCTGGAAACCCGCTGCCAGGTCGAGACCGAAAAGAAGCTGCTCGGGGTCGCCCTCCAGGAAACCGACCGGATCGACGGTATCCTCTCGGCCCTTCTCTCGTTCTCGCGGCCGTCCGAGATCAAGAAAGAACGCTACGACCTCGTCGCGATCCTGGAGGAAACCCTGTCCCTGCTGGCGTTCCAGGCCCGGGCGGCCGGAGTCGAGCCCGTAACCGGATTCCCGGAAACGGCCGTCATGCTGGAGGGCGACAAGTCCCAGATAAAGCAGCTGTTCCTCAACATCTTCCTCAACGGCATCCAGGCCATGGAGCGCGGCGGAAAGCTTTCGGCCGAAATCCTGCCGCTCGACAACGGGAAGGTGCTGGTCCGAGTCACCGACACGGGCGAAGGGATCGCCGAGGAGAACCTGGACCGGATCTACGACCCGTTTTTCACGACCAAGAAAGGGGGCACGGGCCTGGGCCTGTCCATCTGCTATTCGATTGTCAAGTCGCACCAGGGGAACATCGAAGTCCGCAGCCGCGCCGGCCAGGGGACGACGGTCCTCGTCACCTTCCCCGCGGCCGCGGGAGGCCCGGCATGAAGCCCGGAATCCTCGTCATCGATGACGAAAAGAATATCCGGGACATCTTCTCCCTCCTCCTGGCCGACCACGGCTACCGGGTGGACACCGCGGCGGGAGGGCGCGAGGGAATCGAAAAGGCGCGGGCCGGCGACCACGAGGTCGTCCTTCTCGACATGAACCTGCCCGACGTTCCCGGCATGGAGGTCCTGGCCAGACTGCGCGAATCGAACCCGGAGGCCGGGATCATCATCATCACGGCTTTCGGCACCATCCAAAGCGCGGTCGAGGCGACCAAGCTCGGGGCCTACGCCTATCTCGAAAAGCCCGTGGACAACGAGGAGCTGCTCCTGACCGTGTCGCGGCTGCTCGAAGTCAAGACGCTGCGGCGGGAGGTGGAGTCGCTGCGCTCGGAACTCTCGTCGCGCTACCGGTTCGCCAACATCGTCGGGGCCGGCGGGCGGATGAAGTCGGTCTTCCAGCTGATGGAGAAGTTCAGCCTGGTCGACGGCACCGTCCTCATCACGGGCGAGAGCGGCACCGGCAAGGAATTGGCCGCCCGGGCCATCCACTTCGCCAGCCCCCGCCGGGACGGCCCTTTCGTCGTCGTCAACTGCGGGGCCATCCCCCGGGACCTGATCGAGAGCGAGTTCTTCGGCCACGTCAAGGGTGCCTTCACCGACGCCCGAACCGAGAAGACCGGCAAGTTCGAGATGGCCGAGGGCGGGACGATCTTCCTCGACGAGGTCGGGGAACTGTCCCAGGACGCCCAGGTCAAGCTGCTCCGGGCCCTCGGCGAGAGGGAGATCATCAAGGTCGGCGGGAGCGTGACCATCCCGGTCAATGTGCGGGTCATCGCGGCGACCAACAAGAACCTCGAGGAACAGGTGAAGCGCGGCGCCTTCCGCGAAGACCTGTATTTCCGGCTGGCCGTGCTTTCGCTGCGGCTTCCGCCGCTTCGGGAGCGGACGGAAGACATCCCCGCCCTGTGCGAGCACTTCCTCGGGAAATACGCGCCGGAGCTGAATAAACCGATCCGGGGGGTCACGGCGGCCGCGCTCGAGCGTCTGGCCGCCTACGCCTGGCCGGGCAACGTCCGCGAGCTCGAAAACGTCGTCTACGAGGCCATGGTCATGGCCGAGGGAGAATGGCTGGGCGAGGCCGCCCTCCCCCTCAGGATCAGGTCGGCGGGGCCGGCCCCGGTCCGGCCCGGAGACGCGCCGGCCGTATCGGGACCAGCCGAAGACCGGCCGGTCCTGCCCCTCAAGGAAGCGGTTCAGGGCATCGCCGGGGAGACGGAGAAGGAGATGATCCTGGAGGCCCTGCGCCACGTCGGCGGCAACCGGACCCGGGCCGCGGCGATCCTGGGCATCAGCCGGAAGACCCTCTTCAACAAGATGACCCTCTTCCGGATCAGGTGGCCGGAATGAGCCGTGAAACATTCTGGCCGGAAATGCGTATAAGTAATAAATGCGGATATTTCTGCCCGCCCGCGGCCTGCGCGCAGGCGCTGCGTCCATGAGACGAAACAGGATTGGAGGAAGGATATGAAAAAAAGAACGCTCTGCGCTGTGATGCTCATGCTGGCCCTGGCCGGGCTCCCGGCCCTGGCTCAGGAGCCTAAAGAGATCCCCCTCACGCTCGAGGATTCGATTGTCAGGGCCCTCAAGAGCAACCTCAATGTTGCCGTCCAGGTCTACACTCCCGAAGTGGCTTCGGCCCAACTCTCCCTGGCCAGGGAATACTTCACGCCGACCTTCGGGGTCACGTTCAGCCGGGACCGCACGGAGCAGCCCTCGACCTGGGCCCTCCAGAACGCGGAAACGAGCGTCACCAACTATCTGAATTCCAGGGCCAATCTGACCCAGCAGATCCCGTTCGGCGGGAACCTGAACCTGTCCCTGAGCTACTACTGGAACAGGACCAACCAGCTGTTCCAGAATTTCAACCCGTACTACCAGAGCACCCTGAACATCTCCTTCACCCAGCCCCTGCTCAGGAATTTCGGCTGGAGCGTCAGCCGCAGCCAGATCATCGTCGCCCAGAACAGCCTCGAGGGCTCGCGCAGCCAGCTCAAGTCGACCCTGATCGACACGATCTTCGGCGTCGAGCAGGCCTATTGGAACCTGGTCTACTCGATCGAGAACTTGAAGGTGGCCCAGCAGTCGCTGACCTCCGGGCGGGACCTGCTGGCCAAAACGAAAAAGGAAGTCGAGGTCGGCCAGACCGCCCCCATCGAGGTCCTGAACGCCGAGGCCGAGGTGGCCAGGCGCGAGGCCGGCATCCTGCAGGCCGAGGCCATGGTGCGGCGCTCCCGCGACCAGTTGCGGGCCCTGCTCAACCTGGAGAGCGACGCGGCGGCCCAGGGCAGGCTCATCGTCCCCGCCGACAAGCCGGTCTTTAAACCGGTCGAGGTCTCGCTGGACGAGGCGGTCCAGCAGGCGCTGCTCAAGCGGCCGGACCTCCAGACGGAAAAATCGACCATCGACACCCGGAAGATCAATTTCACCGTGGCCAAGAACCGTATCCTGCCGCAGCTGGACTTCGTGGTCGAAAAGACGAGCCCGGGCATTTCGGGCGACAGGCTGCTCTACGAGAACAACGACCCGTTTTCGGGGGTGGTCATCGGGACCGAGCCCGGAAGCGCCGGGCAGTCGTTCCGGGACGCCTTCAAGTTCCTCTACAACAACTGGTCGGTCGGGCTCACCCTGTCCGTCCCCTTCGGCGACGTTTTCGGCCGGGCGGCCTATGCCCAGGCCAAGCTCGACCTCCAGCAGGAGGAGGCGAGGCTGAAGGCCCTGGAGCAGCAGGTCTACCTCGACGTGAGCGATGCCGTGCTGAGCCTCGAGACGGACGCCAAAAGCGTCGAGGCCACCCGGATCGCCCGCGAGTTCGCCCAGAAGCGGCTTGAGGCGGAGATGAAGAAGCTCAACGTCGGGCTGACCACGAATTATTTTGTCCTGACCTATCAGGACGCCCTGGCCACGGCGCAATCGGCGGAACTGAAGGCCCTCGTGGACTACAATGTCTCCGTGGCCAGGATCGACAGGGTCACGGGGACAACGCTCGAGAAGCGGAACATCTCCCTCGCCGACTATCTCGGCGGCAAGTGAGCCGCCACCCCGGCGGGACTTCCGGCGAATCACCCCCCTGCCGGAGGAGCCGGCCAAGGACCAGCAGATTGGTACCGGGTCTACAAAGTGCTGGTTTTCGGGCGGGCACCGGAAAAACCGAGGGAAGGTCTGCGGAGTGCGGCGTTTTTCCAGCTCCCGCAGACCAGGGCCGATCGCTTTATCGGGTTGTCCTCACACCTTCTTGAGAGCCGCCGGGGCCATGAAATTCCAGCATTTTGTAGACCCGGTACCGTCTTTGCCGGTCGCGGGCGGCCTTGCCATAGTTCTTTTCTCCGTGATAAGATGGCCCGGTGAAAAATCCCGGCCTTCCTCCACAACGCCCTGCTGTCCGGGGTCCCGTCTCCTGTTTCCCGCCGCGGGGAGAACGCGTTGAGCCTCTTTCTGATTGACGCCGGGACGGAGTGGCGGGAGGGCCTGAACCAGGTCCTGTTCCTGGGCCGCGAGCTCCGCGCCAAGGGATATCCCTCTTTCCTTTTGGCCCCCGCCGGGAGCCCTCTCTCAAAGAGGGCCGAGGCGGCGGGCCTTGCAGCCCTTCCTCTCAAGGACGCGGACGGCCCCGGCTTTATGGCCCGCCTGAGGCTGGCGCGTCTCATGCGCAATCGCGGCTGCGTACTCGTCCATTTCCTCGACCTGCGCGCGGCCGGGCTGTTTTCCCGCGTCGCGGACAGGGCCGACGTCCGCGTCCGGGTCCTGTCGGGAAGGCCCGACGTCGCGGGGCGTGCCACAAGCCTGGATCCGCGGTCGATCGACGCCGCGGTCGCCCCTTCCGCCGGTGCCAGGGACGCGCTGGTTCGGGCCGGTTTCGCGGAGGCCGCGGTTCATATCATTCCGCCCGGCATCGATTTCGCGCCTTTTCGCGAGGCCGCGGGGGGGGAGTCTTTCCGACGCGAACTGGGCTTCGAGCCGGACGATTTCGTCGTCGGCGTCAGCGCCAATCTCGAGGACGAGCGGAGCCTCCGCGTGCTTGCCGAAACGGCCGGGATCGTTCGGACCCAAGCCCCGAAAGTCAGGCTGCTCGTCCTCGGCCACGGGACCTTGAGACTCGAACCCCGCGGGCATGAAGCTCCCGCCGAGGACGCCTTCCGGTATTACCTGGGGCACCGCGAGGACGGCCCGCGGGCCCTGGCCTCCCTGGATGTTTTCGTGATGTTCTCCCAGCTCCAGGCTCTCGACGGCCTGCTCATGGAAGCCATGGCCAGCCGGGTGCCGGTGGTGGCGGCGGAGACGGGCGTGGATCAGGGGCTGGTGGCGGACAGGAAGACCGGCCTGCTGGTGCCGCTGTGGGACGCAGCGGCGCTGGCCGAGGCGCTCCTGAAAGTCCATCGCGACAAGGAATTGGCTGCGCGGCTGTCGGAACAAGGATACGAAACGGTGCACCGCGGATACTCGGCCGAAGCCATGGCCGGGAGAATCGTCAAGATCTACGAGCGGCTGGCCTCGCGAAAGGGAGTCAAGCTTGGCTGAACGGGTCCGCATCAAGCCCCTCAAGGCATTCGACGAATTCGAGCAGCTCCTCGAGATCCAGCGGGTCGTCTGGAACCACGGCGAAACGGACCTGACGCCCATCCACCAGTTCGCCGTGTCGAGCCGGATGGGCGGCATCCTCCTGGGGGCTTACTCGGGCGCCCGGCTGGCGGGTTTTGTCTATTCCTTCCCGGCCGTGTTCCGAGGAACCGCCTGCCAGCACTCCCACCTCCTGGCGGTGCTCCCCGAGTATCGGGGGACGGGTTTGGGAAAGGCTCTCAAGCGAGCCCAGCGGGACGAGGCCCTGCGCCGCGGCTACGACTTGATCACCTGGACCTTCGACCCTCTCCAGACCCGCAACGCCAATCTCAACCTCCAAGCCCTGGGGGCGCGGACCAGGACTTACGCCTCCAATTTCTACGGGCTGACCCCGTCGCTCTGCATCGGCCCCGGCATTCCGACAGACCGCCTGCTCATCGAATGGCCCATCCGCTCCCGGCGCGTCAAGGCCCGGGCCGAAGGCACCGGCAAAAAGCCGTGTTTTGACCCGGCTCGGATTGCCGGGGCGCTCGAACGGCGGGCCGGAAGCGAGGGTGTTTTCGCCCCTCCTGGACGCCCCAAGCTTAATCTCAAAAGCAAATCTCTTCTTGTCGAAGTGCCGCGCGATATCAAGGCCCTGGCCTTCCGCTGCGACCTCATCGCCGAATGGCAGAAGAGCCTCAGCCGGGTCATGACCTCCTATTTCCGGCGCGGGTGGTTCTCGGACTACTTCATCTTCGGCGAGCGCTGCTTCTATGTCCTGAGGCGGCCCGACAACCCGGGATGAGTCTGGCCCGCTTGAATCGGACGGCCGCGGCCGCCATGAACCCGATATCAGCGACCAGGAGGAGGACTCCGGCCGCCGTCATCTCAGGGCTCTTTCAGGAATTCCCGGAAGCGGGCCCGGTACGCCTCGAGGGCCGCGGCCCCGGCCTCGGTCAGCTTGACCAGGGTCAGCGGGACGCGGCCTTTGTATGTTTTTTCGATCGCCACATAGCCCGCCTCTTCGAGCTTGCCGAGGTGGAATGAGAGGTTGCCCTTGGTCAGCCCCGTTTCGCGCTGGAGATAGAGAAAATCGGCGCTCTCGACCACCGACAGGATCGTCGCGATGGCCAGGCGAGACGGTTCGTGGATGACCCGGTCGATCCCGGCCAGGCCGCGCGGGTCAGGCCCCATGGCCGTCCTCTTCCGGGAGGCGAGACCGCCTGAGATAGACGATCAGGGCGGTGACCCCGGACACGGTCACGGAAGCGCCGAAGACGGCATAGTAGAGGCTGATCCCCTTGATGTCTCCGAACCCCGCAGCCGCAATGACGAACCCCGTCAGAGACGACAGGGCGGCGAGGACGTAGAACCGGAGCAGCCCGACCCGGTTGGCGAAGAGAAACACCGCGACGCCCAGCAGGAAGCCGTTCACCGCCGGAAGCCAGGCCCGGACATTCGGGGAAACGGCGATCAGCGAAGCCAGCAGGCCGGCGATGATTGCGCCCGTCGCCGCGGCCAGCCTGCGGCGCCGCGGGGCGTCCTTTTTCCGCTTGTAGGAGACGTATCCCGTCCTCGGATAAGTCACGCGACGCTTGAGGAAGCGGATGATCCGGCCGGCAAGAAAAAAGGCGGCCAGGAAGATGATCAGGAAGGAGCTGTCCAGCCAGAACTTGAGGGGGGAGGCCTTGGGCAGCGCGGCCTGTCCGAAAAAGTAGAGGCCGAGAATGAGGAACACCGCCCCCACGGTGATCTCCGTCAGGCCGTCGTTGTAGAAGTATTGGACGGCGCGCTTTTGAACCTTTTGGATTTCGTCGATCATGCCTTTCTCCATTTCGCCTTCAGTGTCGTCGCGGGCGGCACTTCAACGTGGCGGCTTTGATAAGGTCTGTATAACAGACTAGTTTGCATTATATCATTGTTTTTCCGCTTGTCAAGGGAAAATTCCAAGGTTGAAATCCGCGGCCGGGTGGCATATCCTATGCGAAATTCGGAACGAAGGAGGGCCGGCCATGGCCGTGGAAAGAATCGAGCTCGACCTGTTGAGGCTCCCCTATGTTCACTTTTTCGAAACGTCATTTGGCCGCGCCTGCGACCGGACCTTCATCATCGTCAGGGTCTTCGAGGAAGGCCTCTGCGGCTGGGGGGAGTGCGTCGCCGAGGAAGCCCCGCTCTACAGCGGCGAGACCACCGTCACGGCCTGGCATCTCCTCGAGGACTTTCTGATCCCCCTGGTTTTCGCCAAAGGCATCGCCGTGCCCGGGGACTTCGCCCGCGAGGCCGCCGTCTTCCGGGGCAACCGGATGGCCAAGGCTGGGCTGGAGCTGGCCCTCTGGGACCTCGAGGCCAGGAAACGCGGGCTTCCCCTGCACAAGCTCTACGGAGGGGTCCGCCTGGAGATCCCGGCCGGCGTCAGCTGCGGCATCGAGGACTCGATCGATGACCTCGTGGCCCGGGTCGGCGCCTACCTCGGCGAGGGTTACCGGCGCATCAAGCTCAAGGTCAAGCCGGGCTGGGACGCCGCCGCGTGCCAGGCCGTGCGCCGGGCTTATCCGGATATCATGCTCCAGGTCGACGCCAACGGTGGCTACGTCCCCGACCAGGCCGAGAGGCTCAAGGCCCTCGACGCCTTCGGGCTGCTCATGATCGAGCAACCCTTCGCTCCCTACGACCTCTGGGAGCACCACAAACTCCAGCGCGACCTCGCGACGCCGCTCTGCCTCGACGAGAGCATCCTGTCGCTCGCGACGGCCCGGGCCGCAATCGAGATGGGCAGCTGCCGGATCATCAACATCAAGGTCGGCCGGGTCGGGGGAGCCGTCGAAATGCGGAAGATCCATGACTACTGCGAGGCCCACGATATCCCGGTGTGGTGCGGCGGGATGCTCGAAAGCGGCATCGGGCGGGCCCACAACCTCCACATCGCGACCCTTCCCGATTTCAAGTACCCGGCCGACCTGTCCGCCAGCCGCCGGTACTACGAGGAAGACATCATCGAGCCCTTCATCGAGCTCAGCGGCCCGGGCTTGATAAGGGTCCCCGACGGCTTGGGAATCGGCGTCAACCCCGTCGAGGCGCGCATCCGGAAAGCCTCGGTCCGCCACCAGGTCTTCGAGCGCTCCTGAGCCCCGGACGCCCCCCGTCTGTCAGGCTTGGAAAGCCGGAAGGGAACGGGCGGAACGATCATGGCCAATCTCCTTCACAGGAGGCTGGACCGGAAAACCTGGACGATCACGGTCATCGATAAGGACGCCGACCACTACGGCCAGCCGGGCTTCCTCTTCCCCAGGTGGACTCCATCATCAACGTCGGTAAGTTTTACGAGATAGCGGCCGCCGGGCACATCATCTTCACCTGATTTTCAAGCCTGCTCGATTTTCCCGGCGTCCAGGCTCGCCCCGCAGTTGGGGCAGACCTTCCAGTTCTTGTCCACCGGCTTGTGGCAGCTGGGGCAGACGGGTTTCAGCACGGCCCCGCAGTGCGGGCAGAAAACGAAACCCGCTTCGACGTCCTGGCCGCAGGCGGGACACTTCCCGGGGCCTTTGGCGGCCGATGCCGCAGGCTCGGCCGGCGCCGGCGCGGGCGGGGCCGCCGCGGGCGGCTGGGGCCGGAGGGCCGATTCGTTGCGCACGATCAGGTAGATGATCAGGCCGATGACGTTGCCGATCAGGACCAGCAGCGCCCACAGGATCCCGCTCATCCGCCGCTTCTCGGCATCCTGGTAGACCCAGACGATCACGAAAACCCACAAGGCGATCAGGGCCAGGGGGAGGATCAGCATGGGAATGAAGGTCAGGGGCCCGAAGGCCCTTCCGGCGTCGCGAAAGGCGTGCGACATGCCGGGAAAGATCCCGAAGGGCAGGACGAAAAAGATCGAGCGGAAGGCGAACAGGAGCAGGATCACAACCAATATAATAATGGCCGTGTTCTTACCGTTTCCGGACGTCGTCATATCAACCTCCTTGATGGCGTCTTTCGGTCATTGAGCGCTCGCGGCGCCGTTCTTCGGTGTCCTGACGGCCCGAAGAAGCACGGGGGCGGCGAAGAGCATGAGGGCGTTCTGGGCGATGAGCCCGAGCGCCGCCCAGGCCGGCAGGGGAAGGGCCTCGCCCGGAACGAACCGCGAAAGCGTCACGGTCAGCCAGGCTGCCGTCAGCACGATCAGCATGGCCAGGGCGGCCGCGATCGGAGCGGGGAGGCCGGCCCGGGCCGGGGCGCGCCCCGAGGCCGCCCTCCCGCGCAGGATCTCCAGGGCCCTGTCCCGGGTCCCGCTGTCGAGGGGCTCGGGGACCGACGGCGGCATCGCGGCTCGCAGCGCCTCCCGAATCCTGAGGCGACCGGCTTCGAAGCCGCGGCACGCGGGGCAGGCCCGGAGATGGCCCTCGAGCCGCCGCGCGCCTTCCTCGGCGAGCGCGCGGTCGTCCCGCTCCAGGATGAGCTTCTCGAAGTCTTTGCAACTCATGGCTATCCCTCCGCCGGACTGTCCGTGCGGGACTCCGGCCCGAAGGCCGTCAATTCCGCCTGCAGCCGTCTGACCGCCCGGTGAAGAAGAGTTCGGACGGTCGGCACCGGGATGCCGAGCATCCCGGCGATCTCGGCATGCCGGAATCCCTCGATTTCCTTGAGGACGAAGACCAGCCGCTGTCTGGCCGGAAGCCGCGCCATGGCCCGGCCCAGGCAGATTCGGAGGTCCGTGAGGCCCGAGACGTCGACGCCCGCCCGCCGGCCGGAATCCCACCCGGTGTCGGCGTCGGCGCCCTGCCGGGCCATCGACCGGCCCCGCTCGAGAAAGAACAGGCGCCGGACCCGTTTTTTTCTCAGGGTGTCCTTGTGCAAATTCGCGGTGATCGTGAAGAGCCAGGCCTTGGTCTCCCGCGGTCCCGGGCCCTGCCGCGAGCGGGCCACCCGGAACCAAGTGTCCTGGAAAAGGTCCTCGGCGTCCCCCGCGTTTCCGGCGAGCGCGGCCGCGAAGCGGTAAACGGCATCCTTGTGCGCGGCGTACATGGCGTCGAATCCTTCCGACGTCAACGGAATGTCCCGGGGAGGGGCGGCGGCCCGGAGTCTGGTCATCGCGGCGTCCATTCCGTTTTCGGTCTCCGTCCCATAAGACGTGCGGGGCCGGAAATCGTTTCACCTTCCCGGTTGATTTCCGCCGCCGACCGCGGTATGTTCGGGCCGTGAAATACGGGGCCCATTGCTATCTCTTCACGAGGAGCTGGTCCGACGCCGACCTCGGCTTTCTCGACACCGCCGCCGAACTGGGCCTGGCCATGTTCGAACTCTCGGTCGGGGACGACGTCGTCTTCGACCCCCGATTGACCGGGAGGCGCGCCGCCGATATCTGCCTCGACCTCGTCGTCGGGCCGGGCGGCGAATGGCCCTTGGATTGCGACCTCTCTTCCGGCGACCCCGCCGAACGGGCCGGGGGACTCGCGTGGCACAAGCGCCAGGTGGACCTGTCGGCGGAGCTCGGCGCCGTGGCCTACGCCGGCTGCCTCTACGGCCACCCCGGCGTAGTCAAACGCCGCCGCCAGCCCCCCGATGAGCTGGCGCGCGCGGCCGAGGGTCTCCACGCTCTGGCCGAGTACGCTGCCGCGCGCCGGGTGGCCGTCGTTCTCGAGCCGATGAGCCATTTCCGGACCCACGTCGTCAACACTCCGTCCCAGCTCATGCGCCTCATCGACCTGGCCGGGCACCCCAATCTGGGGGCTCTCTTCGATACCTATCATGCCGTCACCGAGGTGCGGGACTACGGGGAGGGACTGCGGAGCCTCGGGTCCCGCCTGTCGATCGTTCATGCCTGCGAAAACGACCGCGGCGTTCCGGGCGGCGGCCTCGTCCCCTGGGAGGACGTCTTCTCGACTCTCGCGGAGATGGATTTCGACGGCTATGTCGGGCTCGAGACCTACAACTCGAGCCTCGGGGATTTCGCCTGGGAACGCGGCATGTTTCACGACGTCTGTCCGGACGGCCGGGATTTCGTCGAACGCGGGCTGCGATTCCTGCGCGGCCTGGAAGCCCGCTTTTCGCCGGGCCCGCGGACCTGAGACGGGGTCAGTTCCCGCCGGGGTCCTTGAGCGACTTGAGATATTCCTCGACCTTGGCTTTGAGGGCCGGGTCCTCGATGGCCGGGATGACCTTTTCGAATACGCTCCGGGCCTTGTCCGGCTCGTTCGAATTGGCGTAGGAGATGCCGAGGTTGATCCGGAGGTTGACGTCCTCGGGGGAGAGGATGAGCCCGGCCTCGAACGAGCCCGCCGCTTCCACGTACCGGCCGAGCTGGTTCAGGACGACCCCCTTGAGGTTGTAGGCCCCGGGGTTGCTGCCGTTCAGCCGGATGGAATTCCCGGCCTCGGCCAGGGCCTCCTCGAGCTTGCCGAGCTTGAGATAAACTTTGGCCAGGCTGAACGACGTGACGGCATCCGGCTTGCCCGCCGCGGCCTTGGTCAACGCGGCCTCGGCCTTCTCGAGCTCGCCCGCCTCGTAGTAGGCCAGCCCCAAATTGGCCCGGGCCTCGGCCAGGTCGGGTTTCAGGGCCGCCGCCTTCTCGAAGGCGCCGATGGCCTCGGCGAATTCGCCTTTCTTGAAATAGGCGTTGCCGAGAAGGCTGTGGCCGCCGTAATGATTCGGGTCGAGCGAAACGGCCAGGTTGCCGTAGCGGATAGCCTCATCCGTCAGGCCGTAGTTCAGGGCCACGACTCCCTTTTCGTACTGGTACTGCGGGTCCTTGTCGCTTCCCTTGGCTTTCTTCTGGCACGCAGCGGACGGAGGGAAGGCGAGGATCGCCGCCAACAGCACGGGGACCGCCGCGGTCCGGAGGCGCGCCAGGCTCGTTTTCGTCATTGAAACCGTTCCGAACAAATATCATGGCATAACTCGGGCCGGGAGACAAGACAGGCGCGGAAGGGCCAATCTAAATGGCTTAATAGAAACAAGTTATGAAATCAATCAGCCCGTTACTTAACCCTGGCCCGCCGCTCTCGGGGGCGAAAACAACGGGTTAAAAAAGGGAGGAGGAGAGAAGGGGGGTTGCCACGCCGAGAGGCTCGCAATGACGCGGGGTGAATAACCCTTGTGTCGGGTTTCGCCCCCGCGCTCAATAAAGGTAGGCGATTCCGGCCCCGTAATAGTGGGAGAGCCGCGTGACCGGGTCCCCCCCTGTGAACGGGTGCTTCTTGATCGTGTAGTGGCGAAACTCCGCGATCATGCCGATCTTCTTCCCAAACCGGACCTTGAGCCCGCCGCCGTAGTTCCGGAGGGTGGAACCCGAGAAGGAGAATCCGGCTCCCGCCGAAACAAACGGGACGATCGTTTTTGTCGGAACGTTCAGGGCGGCGTTGATCGAAATCGGGAGGTCGTCGGTGACATAGTCGAAGCTGAGGCCGAGCGCCAGCACGTGCGGCATGAAGGGATAGAACCAGAAGGACTTGATGATCGCGATGTGGCGGTTCATGTCGTCGACCTGGCCCGCCGGCTGCGTGCCGTCAAACCAGATGACGTCAGGCGGCGGTGGACTGTCCTCATTGTCATAGCCGATATATCCCATAGACAAGTTGGATTCCCACCTGGAGACGGGTTTCCTGGCCTCCTGCCCGAAGGCCGCGACCGTCGAGATGAACGTAGCAATGGTGAGAACAGCGAGGCTTTTCATCCGTCGACTCCCGGCTCAGCCGTTCTTGCGGTAGAGGACCTTGCCGCCGACGATCGTGTAGAGCGCTTCGGCCGAGAGGATCTCGTCCTCCGGGCAGGTCATGATGTCCCGCGACAGGACGGTGATGTCGGCCAGCTTGCCCGGCGTCAAGGAGCCCTTGATCCCCTCTTCGAAGGCGGCCCGGGCGCCGTTGATCGTGTAGGCCCTGAGCGCCTCCTCCCGGGTCATTTTCTGGCCGGGGAAGAAGGCCGTCCCGTCCCTCATTCGGCGGGTCACGGCGGCGTAGAAACCGGGCATGGGGTCGATGGGCTCGACCGGGACGTCGGTACCGTTGCAGATCAGCGCTCCGGTCTCCATCAGCTTCCGCCAGACGTAGGCGCCTTCCTCGGCCCGGGCCTCGCCCAACCGCTTTAAAACCCACGGCCCGTCGGATGTGCAGTGAACGGCCTGCATGGCGGCCACGACGCCGAGCTGCCCGAAGCGCGGGATGTCGGCGGCGCTCAAGTGCTGGGCGTGCTCGATCCGCCACCGCAGGTCGGTCTTGCCGGGGTGGGACTTGAAGGCCTCCTCGTAGATGTCTAGCACCCGGCGGTTGGCCCGGTCGCCGATGGCATGGATGCAGAGCTGGAAGCCGTTTTCGATGGCGAAGGCGGCCGTCTCGGCGATGGCTTCCGGAGTGTCGGTGGCCAATCCCGTCGAATCCGGCAGGTCGGCGTAGGGCTCGAGCAGCCAGGCCCCATGGGAGCCCAGCGCTCCGTCCATGAACCGCTTGATGGAGCGGACCGTCAGGTGATTGTCGGCGACCCCGATCATCCGGTAGGCAGCGCCTTTCTCCGCCAGGGCCTTGTTGCCCGCCCCCAGCATGACATAGAGCCGAACGCCCAGCGCGCCCTCCTCGGCCATCGCCTTGTAGAGGTCGACGGTCGAATACGAAGCCCCGGCGTCGTGAAAGGTCGTCACGCCCTTTTCCAGGCACTCGCGGGCGGCCAGCTCGACCAGCCGACGGCCCCTGGCGACGGCTTCCCCGGGGGGCATCCTCGGCTCGCGCACGCGGACGAGTCCCTGGGCCGTCTCCAGGAAGGCCCCGATGGCCCTTCCCCCGGCGTCGCGGATAATCTGGCCGCCGGAGGGGTCGGGCGTCTCGGCCGTGATGCCGCCGAGCTCCATGGCTTTGGCGTTGGCCAGGCACGAGTGTCCGCTGGCGTGGGTGAGGACGACAGGATTCGCGGGGGCGGCCCGGCTCAGGGCGTCATGGAACGGCAGCCCGTCGACGTTCGGCTGCGGCACCGTGTCCCACTTGTCCTGGTGCCAGCCGCGTCCCTGAATCCATTCGCCCGGCTTGGCGGCCTTGGCCGCCTCTCCCACCATGGCGACGATGTCGTCCCACGACCGGGCTCTGGTCAGGTCGAGGATCGTCTTGGACTCGCCGAGCCCCATGAAGTGGCCGTGGCTGTCGATGAGTCCGGGAATGGCCAGGGCTCCGGCCAGGTCGATGACCTGGGTCGAATCGCCGATCAAGGGGGCGATCTCGCTGTCGGAACCGACCGCGACGATTTTTCCGTCGCGGGCGGCCAGGGCTTCGGCCTGGGGCCGCCCGTCGTCCACGGTGACGATCTTGCCGTTGGTCAGGACGAGGTCCGCGGGCTCGGCCTTCTTCGCGCACCCCGGGGCGGCAAGGCATGCTCCTGCCAGGGCGACGACGACCGCGACGATTGGCAAGAGGCTATGATTCCTTATCATCATTGGTTCCCTCCCTGATGAGCGACTCGCGAATAATCCCGGTATCATGAGAGTGAAAAAATATACTTATTGCCGGGTTAAGTCAACAATTCCCGTTCCTGAGGAATTCCGTTGCCAGCCGGGCGCGTTTGAGTTATATAGGGGCGGTGAAAGAAGACGTTTCGGCCGCCAGCGGTTCGAAGTCCGGGGCCCCTCTCCTTCGGGTCCTGGGGGCGGGGAGCATCACGGCCATCGTCGTCGGGACGATGATCGGCTCGGGCATCTTCATCGTGCCGGCCACGGTGGCCTCGCACGTCGGAGCTCCGCTGCTCATCATCGCCGTCTGGGTGGCCGGCGGCCTGTTCAGCATTTTCGGGGCCCTGTCGCTGGCCGAGCCGGCTTCGGCCTATTCCCAGAGCGGCGGGATCTATGTTTACCTGCGCGAGGCCTACGGCCCTCTGGCTGGATTCCTCTTCGGCTGGACACAGTTCCTGGTCATAGATTCCGGCAGCGTCGCGGCCCTGGCCGTGGCCTTCGGGTCGAAGTACCTGCCCTACTTCCTGCCCATCTCGCCGCTCGGTTCGAAGGCCGCCGCGGCCGCCCTCATCATCCTCCTGGCGACGGTGAATTATCTGGGCGTCAAACGCGGGGCCTTCGTCCAGAACTTCCTGACGACCATCAAGTTCGCCGCCCTCTTCGGGGTCGGAGCGGTCGTCCTTCTGTTCGCCAAAGGCAGCACGGCCAATTTTGTCGCCCCGCCTCCCTCCGGAGGCGGCCTGGTCGGCCGGTTCGGCCTCGGCCTGGTCGCCGCGCTGTGGGCCTACAAGGGCTTCGAGACCGCGACCTTCAACGCCGGAGAAACAAAGAACCCCGCTCGCAACCTCCCGCTGGGCATCCTGGCCGGGAGCGGTGTCGTCATCGTCCTGTATCTGCTCGCCAACGCGGCCTACCTCTACGCCATCCCCGCCGGGCGGATGGCCGGGTCGGACCGCATCGCGGCCGACGCCATGAACGCCGCCGTCGGGCCCGTCGGGGCCTCCATCATCTCCTTCATCATCCTCCTGTCGATCGCGGGAGCGGCCAACGCCCACATCCTGACCGGGCCGCGCGTCTACTTCGCCATGGCCACGGACCGCCTGTTCTTCAAGAAGATGGCCTCCGTCCATCCGAGGTTCCGGACTCCTCACGTGTCGATCCTGGTCGTGGGGGCCTGGGCCCTGTTCCTGAGCCTGAGCGGCAGCTTCGAACAGCTCCTGACCTACGTCGTCTTCGGCCATTGGATCTTCATGGGACTGGCCGTGTCCTCGGTCATCATCCTCCGGGCCAAACGGCCGAACCTCGCCCGGCCCTACCGGGCCCTCGGCTACCCCGTCACCCCCGTCCTGTTCATTCTGGCCGCGGTGTTCGTCACGGTGAACGCCCTCATCAACGCCTTCTGGAACTCCTTCGCCGGCCTGGCCATTATCCTGCTGGGGATTCCGGCCTACCTCTATTGGCGAGGGAAGAGCGGAGGCGGGCTCGAAAAAAAAGGGGCGGCCCTTCCCGAAGAGCCGCCCCTGCGATAGAAACGCCGGACGAGGCCGCTATTTCCCCTTGCGGATGAAGATGTCGCCGGTGAATGTCGCGAACGAGATCTCCTGGCCGCCGCCGTTGACGGTTCCGTAGATCGCCTTGTCGAACGAAATCCGGTACCGCCCAAGGCCGGTCTGCTCGGCTTCCTCGACGTTCTGGGGGGTCTGCTTGAGCTTCACGTTGAAGTCGCTGTAGATGTTGCCCTGCTGGGAGCGCATCTTGAAGTCCGCCTTGGTCGAGGTGGGCAGTGTAACGTCGATGTCGCCGTTCATGGTGGAGAAGGAGAGCGGCTTGTTGCCCGAAATCCGGGTGATCGTCGCCTCGACGTCGCCGTTCATGGAATTGGCGATCACGTTGCCGGAGACGTTCTTCAGGATGATCGAGCCGTTCACGGCCTGGAGCTCGAAGTTGCCGTCGACGTTCTCGATGACGATGTTGCCGTCGTTCATCGACCGGAGGTCGAGCGAGGAAGCCGTCGGGACCTGGATGGTCATGTCGATGGCGTACTTCCAGGAATCGACGCTGATCGTGACGTCGTTGCTCTTCTCCTCGACCGAGAGCCCGGTCAACGGGGCCGAGATGAGCTTCATGCCCTCGTGGCTGCGCTCCTTCTCCTGCTCCTCCTTCTCTCCGGCCGCCCTCGGGGGCCTCGGGAGCGTCGGCGCGACGACGACCCCGGAGGTCCTTCCGGACCTCGCCAAGGCGCGGGCCAGAGCATACTGTCCGGCATACTGTCCGGCCGGGCCCTCGGTCAGCGATTTCTCGCGGACCTTGGCCTCGATGGTAACTTCCTTGCCCGCGTAGCCCTTGACCGTGATGCTGCCCCGGATGAGCGAGGCCTCGACCTTGGCCGGCTTGGACGGGTCGCTGAGCGGAACGACCGCCTTGTCGGCCGTGGCCTGTTCCTGGGCCGCGGCCGGGAAGCCGGCCGCCGCCATCAGGATCGCGGCCGCCATGATCATGAGCCGCTGGTTCGTTTTCATATGATCCTCCGTAATCACTGAGATGATTTTTTCTTGATGAGAATGTCGCCGTTCAGGGTGTCCAACGCGATCTCGAAGCCGCCCTTGCCCACGCGGACGCCGACCGAACGGTCACTCTTGAAGACGAATGTTCCCTTTTTTTCCTCCCGGACCGCGGGTCTCAGCGGAAGGCTGGTCACGGCAAAATCCGAGTAGGCCTCCCCGTGGAACGTCTTGAGCCGGAAATCGGCCGACGTGTCCGGCGGGAGGGTGACAACGACGTCGCCGTTGACCGTCTTGAATCCGCAGGCGCCGGCCGGGGCTCGCCTGAAGCCGACGGCGAGCTCGCCGTTCACCGTCGCGGCTTCACCCGACCCGGCGATTCCGGACAGCCGGACCTTTCCGTTGACGTTGTGGACGTCGAACTCGCCCTCGACGTTCCGGACCTCGACGTCGCCGCCGGTCACGGTCGAAACGGCTAGGTCGGTCCTGAAGGGGACCTTGACCTCGAACGCGTAATGGACCTCGTAGCCGGGCTCGCGCCAGGACCGGAACCTGCGCCGGGACCCCTCGTGGTCCCGGAACGGGCCGTCCACGTAGATGTCGACCGTGCGGCCCTCCTCGGCGATGTCGAGCTTGACCTCGGCCTCGGCCTTGGCGACCGTGTCGGCGTCCTTGGCGCGGATGGTCTTGCGGGCGACGAGGACGACGTCCTTTCCGTCGTAGCCTTCGACCGTGACGGGGCCGAAGAAGTTGTCCACGACGACCTCGCCGGGCTTGGAGACATCGGCGAACTTCAGGGTCTTCCGGATTTCCTCTTCCTTCCGGACCGGATAGTCCCGGTCGCTTCCGGCCCGGGCTGCCGCCGCCGAACCCGACGCCAGAGCCGCCGTGATCAGGATGGCTCCCGCCAGCATCGTCGCGCTGAACGCCGGCCTCTCGTCGCGACGGCCGGCCCAGCTCTGCGTCTTGCGATCGAACTCGGCGTTCATGGTCACGCTCCTCACAGGAACTTCTTCAGCCCGTCCTCGGCGAACTTCTTCACCTCGGGGTTGAGCTCGTTTCTCTCGACCAGCGCCTTGAGGGCGGCCGCGGCCCGCTGGTCGCGGATCTCGACCAAAAGGTCGATGAGCGCCACCTGGACGAGAGGCGACTCCTGGCCCGAGAGCGAACGGACGAGGCTCTCCTTGACCCCGGGCTGGCTTCGGAAGAGGTACAGGGCTTCGACCGCGGCCAGCCGGACGTTGGGACTCGGGTCGTTGTCCAGGGTGTCAATGAGGGCCTGCAGGGTGCCGGCATCGGGCCGGTTGACGGCCGCCGTGTAGCTGATTCCCTGGAGCCTGTCCGAGGCTGAAGGTTGCCTGAGCAGCGTCACCGCGGTGGCCTGACGCATCTCCTGAACTTCTCTCTGGAGGGCTTCCAGCCGGCCCGGCGCGACGCGGCCTCCGCCGAGGAACCAGCCGGCCCCGATGCCGAGCATCAGGAGAAAGACCGAAAACGCGGCGGCGAAGGACGGCCTCCGGAAGGTGAACCAGTCCCTCCAGCCGGCCAGGAACCCGGGCTTCCGGACCACCGCCTCAGACCTCGCCATCTCCTCCTTGGCCTCTTCGAGCATCGCGTAGAAGCGCGTGCGCAGCTCCCCGCTCGGCTGTTCCTCGGGCAGGACCCCGAGCTTGGCCCAGACGGCCGTCAGGTTCTGGAGTTCCTCCCGGCAAGGGGGGCAGGCCGCGATATGGTCCTGGACGGACTGCCGGGCTTCGGCGTCGATGTCCCCGGTCAGGTAGTCGGCGAATCGTTCCTGTATCTTTTCGCAGTTCATAGCGCTTTTCCTCCCTGGAGTTCGAGATAGATGCGGCTGAGGTCCTTGAGGGCCCGGTGGACCTGGGCCTTGACGGTCCCCACCCGGCAGCCGAGCAGGTCGGCGATCTCGCGGAGCTTGAGTCCCTGGTAGCGGAACAGGACCAAGACCTCCCGCTTCTTGACCGGAAGGCGGTCGAGGGCCCGGCGGACGAGATCGGCCTCCTCGTCGGCCTCGAAACGCTCGCCGGGCAGCCGCTCGCGGCTGGGCGTTTCCGAGAACTGCTCCTCGAGCGGCAGGGCGGGCTTCTGCTTCCTTAGGTAGTCGATATGGGCGTTGCGGCCGATCTGGAACATCCAGAGGTTGAAGGGGCTTTCCGAGAGGAAGCCGGTCCGGTATTTCAGGATCCGCATGAAGACGTCCTGGACCAGGTCCTCGCTGGCGGCCCGGTTGCCGGTCAGCCGGAGAAAGAAGTTGTAAAGCATGGTCTGGTGCCTCTCGAAAAGGACGGCCAGCTTCTCGACCCGGCCGTCCCTGACCTGTTCCATCAGTTCGTTGTCCGTCGGCGACATCTCGGCGGTCTTCTCTCGCTCCCAGGTTTCTTTGTTCATGGGTAAATACCGGGATCCGTGTAAAAGGTTACACGAATCGGCGGCTTTTTCGAAGGACAAGATGATCCCGGGCCTGCGGAACGCCACCTTTCTCGAGACTCAAGAAAGCGAAGGCTGGCATTCCGTTACACCCGGCACCATCCATCCAAAGGCATGCCGTTAGAGCCCTCGGCCCGTTTCTTCGGTGCCCGCGTTGACTCGGCGCCGACCCGAGTGCTATAAGGAGGGAGATTCCGGAGGGAGATATCCGCATGGCACGTCTGACATACGCGAAGGCCGGAGTGAGCATCGCCGCGGCCGACCGCTTCATCGGCCTGATCAAGCCTCTCGTCCGGTCGACGGACAGGCCCGAAGTCCTGGGCGGCATCGGCGGCTTCGGGGGCCTTTTCCGGCCCAGGCTGGCTGGGATGAAAAGGCCCGTCCTGGTCTCCTCGACCGACGGAGTGGGAACGAAGCTCCTGATCGCGGAGATGCTCGGGAAGTACGACACCGTGGGCGTCGACCTGGTGGCCATGTGCGTCGACGACGTGGCCGTCCTGGGCGCGGAGCCCCTCTTTTTCCTCGACTACGTCGCCGTCGGCAAGGTCAGGCCGGCCATGCTGGTCGAGATCCTGAAGGGGATCGTCAGGGGCTGCCGGAGGGCCGGATGCGCCCTGGTCGGGGGCGAGACGGCGGAGCTCCCGGGCCTCTATGGGCCCGGCAAGTGGGACCTGGCCGGCTTCTGCGTCGGCGTCGTCGACCAGGGGAGGATCGTCGACGGCCGGACGTGCCGAGCGGGCGACGCGGTCATCGGGCTGGCTTCCTCGGGCCTCCACAGCAACGGTTACTCCCTGGCCCGCAAGGCGTTTACCGAAAAGGAAATCAAGACCGAGGTCGGGCGGGAGCTCCTTCGGCCGACCAGGATCTACAGCCCAGACCTGCTCGAAGTCCTCAAGGCCGTTCGCGTCAAGGCCATGGCCCACATCACGGGAGGCGGGTTCTATGACAACATTCCCCGCGTGATCCCCGCGGGTCTCGGAGTCAGGGTCGAGAAAGGCGCCTGGCCGGTTCCCTCGATTTTTCAAAGGATCTGGAAGAAAACCGGCGCCGGCGAAAAGGAAATGTTCCGGACGTTCAACATGGGCATCGGAATGGTCCTGGTGGTCGGTCCCCGGGACGTGGCCGGGACTCTGGCGCGGTTTTCCAAGCTGAGGCAGAAGGCCTGGGTTATCGGGGAGGTCGCCAAGGGCAGGCGCGAGGTGAGTGTTATCTGATATATCACGGCCCGGCGCTCCGGGCTGACCCGATCGTGCGCCTGCCAAAGGCCCTGGATCTGGGGCCCATGCCCGGTCTCCCGCGCCGAGTTCCGGCTTTGCGCGCCCTTGGGCGTGTGACAATACGTGACATTTGCTGACATCCCTGTCCAAGGTCTTGACATGCGCCTCATTTGCGCTGAGTATTGGGTTGGGAACAAAAAGGCGCGGCCCCAGGGAACCAATTCGGTGCGGAAATGAGCAAAAGGGGGCCTTTTACCTTCTTTCGATCAGTCCGGACGGCGGGAATGCTGAGTCTGGAATAAGGCGGACCGCGGAGAAACAGCGGCTCCGTTTACATTTCTTGGCAGGTCGGACAGGTTGGCCGCGAGCGTGAAATCCCCCGCCGGCCCGCCCCTCGAGACGATGCGATAGACATCGCCGTCGAGGAGACCGAGCACCTGGGCCTTCCCACCCCTGAGGCTGAGGGCCCGCCCGAGGAGGCCGCGCCCTTCATCCGCGACCAGCCCGAGGTTGTCGCTGACGATGAGCATGTTGTCCAGCGCGCCGGCCGCGAGGGCATAGAGCTCCCGCTCCTTTGCGGAGAGATCGATGTCCTCAGACCGGAGAAGCAGGCAGTCCGGGTCGTTCAGCCAGAGCCTGCCGTGCATGAACTGCCGCATCAGGGCGTTCTTCAAGGCGAAGTAGGCGTTCGGGCCCTGGAAAGCCGACGGCCTGGTCTTCCATCTGGGGGCGGTGTCCTCGCCTATTCGCATTCCGTCCACGAGACCGGCTGAGGGCAGAAGCGGGGCCCCGCAGCCCAGGACGAAGCTGCCCCCCACGGCCTCGCGGATGGCCTTGAGCCCGAGGCGGTAGGCCTGGATTGGGGTTGCCCTGTCCCGGCGCCGGCCGGGCATGGCTGAGCCGAACAGGAAATCGATCTTGAAATAATCGAAACCCGCCCTCTTCAGTCCGGAGAACACGGACCCGATCTGTTCGAGCGCCTCGGGATTCGTCAGGTCCAGGGCGTGGATCGTCTTGCCCCAGCTCCGGTGGCAGAACTTCGGCTTGCCGCCCTCGGCGACCATCCAGTCCGGGTGGCGGGCGAAGAGCTCGGAGGTTTCGGAGGCGCTGAACGGAGCGGTCCAGATACCGGCTCTGAAGCCCCGGGCCGTGATCGCGGCGGCCAGTCCCGCGGCGTCTGGGTAGCCGGGCTTGCCGCTCATCCAGTCGCCGATGTCGGTTTCGTAGCCGTCGTCGACCTGGAAGAGCTCGAAAGGGAAGGCCTTCCGGTCTGATTTTGCCGTCTCCAGGTTCTCCAGGACGTCGGACCAGGCGAGCCTTCCGAAATACTGGTACCAGCTGCACCATCCGACGGGGTTCCAGGGGTTGATGCGGATGCGGTTCTCGCGCTTGACCAGGGAGGCATAGCGATCGAGGAGGGCTTCGACGGGTTCGCCACGCAGGATGACCAGCGGCTCGAGCGGCACGGGGTCGGGGAATTCGGCGTCGAAGTATTCGAGATACCCGACGAGCTCCGCGCCTTCGACGATAAAAAACGGATGGCCGATCCTGGAAGCCAGGAAGCCCAGCATGCCGCCGTCCCAGGCGATGAAATAGTCGCTCCAGACCCGCGACTTGAGCTCCCCGAGGAGTGGCGAGAATCCGAACGGGCCCGTCTGGAATAGAGCCTCGAGTTCTGGGAACGTGTCGTCGGGTGAAGCCGGCTGCATGGGTCCCCAGGACTGCCAGTTGTTGATGAGGAATCTCGACGGGACCGGGACCCGGACGATCTCGACCCGGCCCGGACGCCCGGAGACTGCGCCCCGGACGGCCAGGCCGCGCGGGGTCTTCTCGACGGCGGCCTCGAGACGGGCGGCCCGGAAGCGGCGTACGATCCTGCCCGCGCCGAGAAGCCTGCCGAATATCTCCATCAATCGATGTCGTTTTTCCGGCAGAACTCGTCGATCTTGAGGCGGAGCTCCTCGGCTCTCAGGATCGCCTTGTCCTCGCTCAGCGTCCGGCTCAGGAAGGCCAGGTCCTCGCGGAGCCTGCGGATCTGGGCGGCCGACGACTCGACCGCGTCCAGGCCGATGGCGGTCGAACCGGCTCCGGCTCCGATGAGTTTTCCGGACGCCGAGACAAATTGTTCCTCGACGGCCTTGACCTTGAGCTCTTCGGCGGAAGCCGGGTGGTGGACCTCCCGATAGATGAAGAACGCGGCCGCGCCTATGAGGAGGATGACGAGAAACGTCTTGCCCATGTGACCTCCGCCTTCGATTCTATGGCAACGGCCCGCCGGCGGTCAACCGGTGAGGTGGTGAAATGAGGTGCGGGATAGACCTCGGAGGCGGAGCACAGGCATGCCGGCCTTGGCATAAAAAGGCCACATGTCTGGTAAAAAGAGCCTAAAAATGGTATTTTTGACTACCGCGTGGGCGGTTAGCTCAGCTGGGAGAGCGCGGCGTTCGCAACGCTGAGGTCGGGAGTTCGAGTCTCCTACCGTCCACCACTTCCTTCCCGCCGGGGCCGCGGGAGGAAGAGCGGGAGACGGAGAGCCGAAATAGAGATGATCACGAGAGAGATATGGATTCTGGCCGGCACGGCCGCCTCGCTGGGGTTCATCCACACCGTCATCGGCCCCGACCACTACCTTCCCTTCGTGGTCATCAGCCGGGCCCGGCGCTGGTCGCTCCGCAAGACCCTATTCATCTCCTTCCTGGCCGGCCTGGGGCACATCCTGAGCTCGGTCGTCCTGGGTTTCCTCGGGCTCGCCCTCGGCGTCGCCGTGGCCAGGCTCGAGGGAGTCGAGTCGTTGCGGGGCGGGATCGCGGCCTGGCTGCTCATCGGATTCGGGCTGGCTTACCTGGTCTGGGGGCTCCACCGGGCCTGGAAGAAGCGGCCCCACAGACACTTGCACCTCCATCTCCCCGGCCGCGCCCACGAGCACACCCATACTCACGCCGACCCCGAACACGTCCACGTCCACGATGAAGAGGGCAAGGTCAACCTGACGCCGTGGGTCCTGTTCACGATCTTCGTCTTCGGGCCCTGCGAGCCGCTGATCCCTCTGGTCATGTACCCGGCGGCCCGTCACAGCACGGCCGGGGTCGTTCTCGTGGCGACGGCCTTCGGCGTCGTGACCATTGCGACCATGCTGACCATCATCGCGATTTCCTCCTGGGGCGTAAGCTTCGTGCGGCTCGGCAGGCTGGAGCGCTATTCCCACGCCCTGGCCGGGTTCGTGATCTTCGTCTCCGGGCTCGGCATCCGGTTCCTCGGGCTCTGACCGAAGGCGGGCCCTCCCCCCCGAGTCCAAGCCCCGGCGGGATTCACGCGGCGTCTTCTTCCGTGATATCCTGTTGGTGTGTCTCGGAATCTGAAGGAAGGGGCCAAGCCCGTTATAGACCGAGCCGATATGAAATTCATCGCCGACTGCATGCTCGGCCGCCTGGCCAAGTGGCTCAGGATCCTGGGATTCGACACCAGTTACTGCCCAGTGATCGAGGACCGCGACCTGCTCGCCATTTCGAGGCGCGAGGGCCGGACCCTTCTGACCCGCGACACCGGCCTCGTCGGAAAGACGCGTCCGGTCAAGAACCGCCTGTTCATCGCGAGCGACGACTGGACGGACCAGGTCGTCCAAGTCCTCGACGAGTTCGGGCTCTGGGATGCCGTGCACCCCCACACGCGCTGTATCGAGTGCAACCGCCCGCTGAAATCCCTAACAAGGACTCGGGCCCGGAACCTCGTCACCCCTTACGTCCTCGAACATGCCCGGTCCTTCTCGCTCTGCCCCGGGTGCGGCCGCGTCTACTGGCAGGGGACGCACTACGGGGACATGGAGCGCAAGCTCCAGGCCATTCGCGAAAGGCGACACGAGCGAACGGGCAAAACAGCGTCCTGAGACGGAGCCAATTCCCACTCCCGACCCGCGAGGATGCCCACGGATAAATGGCTCATGGTCTTATCCCTCAGGTTTCTCGCGTCGGATATGCCGGTGTTCGGCCGGGAGATCGGCTGGGGCGGTCTTCCCGAGGCCCTTCCCGTGATTGCCGTTGCCGGCCGCCTTCCCGGCGCCGTTCCCCTCCTCCTTGACTTCGCGCTCTTGATTTTATAAAAGAAGCGCGGAGCAATCGATTTCGAGTCGGGAAAGAAGGTCCACATGTCCCAAAAAGCAGTCATCTTGACTCTTGGCGTCGTCACGGCTCTCTCCGCATGGTCGTGCGGAGGCGGAGGGGAGCCCGCAACCGGGCCGGCTTCCCCTGCGGCCTTCGGCCGGGCCGAGCTTCTGCGGCTCGGCCCGCAGCGCGTCTACGAGGGAGAGTTCCTGAACGAGGTGGCCTTCCCGCTGGGCGGGATCGGGACCGGGACGGTTTCCCTGGGCGGACGCGGCAATCTCCGCGACTGGGAGATCTTCAACCGGCCCGGCAAGGGGGTCAACCTGCCGTTCACCTTTTTCGCGCTCTATTTCGAGCAGGACGGACAGAAGAAAGTCCGGGTCCTCGAAGGGCCGCTCCAGCCCCCGTACACGACCGGATTCGGCTTCCGCCGCCCCTTCGTGCCCGGACTGCCGAGGATGGAAAAAGCCCGCTTCAGGGGCGAGTACCCCTTCGCGGAAGTCGATCTTTCCGACAGCCAGATCCCGCTCGAGGTCACCCTCGAGGCCTTTAACCCGTTCATCCCTCTGCGGGCCGAGGACTCCGGGATTCCAGCCGCCGTGCTGCGGTTCAAGGTCCGGAACACGGGCAAGACGCCGGCCAGGATCACGATCGCGGGCTCTCTCCTCAACCCGATCGGTTTCGACGGCGAGGGCCAGATCGGCGGGCTCACGAACGAGAAATTCGGCCGGAACGTCAACGAGCTCAGACAGATTGACGCGCTTCGCGGCCTGGACATGTCCTCGCAGAAAATCAAGCCGGAGGCCCCGGCCTTCGGGACGATGTCCCTGGCCACCTCCTGGTCCGACATCACTTACCTCACGCACTGGACCCGGGGCGACTGGTTCGACGACCTGCAGATTTTCTGGGACGACTTCTCCGACGACGGACGGCTCGCGGACCTGGCCGAGGTTTCCCCATCGCCCGACAAGCAGTCCGACATGGGGACGCTCGGTCTCGCGGCCGAGATCGCCCCCGGCCAGGAGGTCACCCTGCCTTTCATCCTGTCCTGGCATTTCCCCAACGTCCTGAATTATTTCGACATCGTGCCCGAGCAACGCGGCCGGATCTTCCGGAACCACTACGTCGAACGGTTCGGGAACGCCTGGGAGGCCGCAGAGTACCTCCAGGCGAACCTTCCGGCCCTTGAAAAGGACAGCCGGGCCTTCCATGACGCCTTCTTCGCCTCGACCATGCCTCCCTATGCTCTCGACGCGGTCTCCAGCCAGGCCTCGATCATCCGGACGACGACGGGGCTCTGGCTCGAGGGCGGCAAGTACGTGGGGTTCGAGGGCTGCGGCGACCAGTCCGGCTGCTGCCCGCTCAACTGCGCCCACGTCTGGAACTACGAGCAGAGCCTGGCCTTCCTCTTCCCGTCTCTCGAGCGGACCATGCGGGAGACCGATTTCCTGAACAACGTCAAGCCCGACGGGGCCATGGTCTTCCGGACCTCGCTGCCGCTGGGGAGCGGCGTCTACTGGGATTTCCGTTCGGCGGCCGACGGCCAGATGGGACGGATCATCTGCCTTTACCGAGACTGGAAGATCTCCGGCGACGACGACTGGCTGCGAAAGCTCTGGCCCCAGGCCCGGAAGGCCATGGACTACGCCTTCGTCGAATGGGACAAGGACAGGGACGGGCTCATGGAGGGCGAGCAGCACAACACCTACGATATCGAGTTCTACGGTCCCAATAGCATGATGGGGGCCTTCTACCTTGGGGCTCTCAAAGCGGCTTCGGAGATGGCCGCGGTGGCGGGCGACCAGGAAGCCTCGGCGGAATACCGGCGGGTCTTCGACCTGGGCTGCGGGAACTATGACCGGGTCCTGTGGAACGGCGAATACTACATCCAGAAGTTCGACAAGGTCATGGAAACCAAGTACCAGTACGGCGAGGGCTGCCTGTCCGACCAGCTCCTCGGCCAATGGTTGGGCATGGTGTCGGGGCTCGGGCGATACCTTCCCGAGGAGCACATCCGGACGGCCCTCGGCTCGATCTTCGAGCACAATTTCATGCCCGACTTCCGGAACTTCTCGAACGCCCAGAGGACCTACGCCCTGGGCGATGAAAAGGGCCTTCTCCTCTGCTCCTGGCCCAACGGCGGCCGGCCGCCGCTGCCTTTCCCGTACTCGGACGAGGTCTGGACCGGAATCGAGTACCAGGTTGCCTCACACCTGATCTACGAAGGCCGCCTGGAGGAAGGGCTGAGCATCGTCAAGGCGGTCCGGGACAGGTACGACGGACGGAAGCGCAACCCGTGGGACGAGGTCGAGTGCGGCCATCACTACGCCCGGGCCATGTCGTCCTGGGGCGTGCTGCTGGCCCTGGCCGGCTACTCCTATTCGGCGCCGGAGACGGCCATGGGCTTCGACCCCAGGATCTCGGCCGACGATTTCCGAACCGTCTGGACGGCCGGCTCGGGCTGGGGGACTTACTCCCAGAAGCAGGAACGCGGCACGGGCCTGGTCATGACCTTGACCGCGGATGCCGGGCAAGTGAAGCTGCGCGAGTTCTCCTTCACGCCGTCCGGAGACCTCATGGTGAAAGGGCCCGGTTCGGTGAAGGCGACCCTCGGCGGGAACCCGGTCGATGTGTCCATCGTGGAATCGTACCCGGCCGGCGCCGGGGCGGGCCGGACGACCATCCGGTTTGCCGAGCCGGTCACGGTCGAGCCCGGCCGCCCGCTGACACTGAACGTAACGCGCTAGGGCTGCCCGCAGGGTGAGGCCGCCGCCGGAAAAACCAGCAAAGACGGTACCGGGTCCACAAACTGCTGGTTTTCCGAAAATCAAAATGGTACGGGGTCTGCGAGACGCCGCCTTTCTCGCGAATAAAAGAAGCGACGGCCGGCATTCCATTGCACCCGATACCATTCCACCGGGGCGATATCCGGTCTTCCGTTGCACACCTCTTGTCCCGGGCGTCTCAAGAAATGGGGAAAGAAACAGGAAGCAGATAGGGAAAGCAAACAGGGACACAATTCTTATTTCTCCGGGAGGATTTCCTTGGCCCGATTCTGGTAAGATAGGCCCTCATGAACGCCGGATCAAGCCCCTTTCCGGCCTGAAGCCGCCCGAACGGAGGACATGGTGAAGAAAGCCCCCGCCTTTTTCCAACGCAAGGCCGCCTCAACCGTTGCTGCCAAACCGATAACCGTGATCGCCGCAACGGCTTCAACCGCCCTCATCATCCTGATTGCGGCAGCGTCGCTCATCCCGGCCTGCTCGCCCGCCCCTCGGCCCGCTCCCAAGGGCTGGCTCTTCATCATCGGCGGGGGAGAGCGAGACAAACCTCTTATGAAGCGATACATCAGCCTGTCGGCCGGCTTCGGCACGGGCAAGGTCGTCGTCTTTACCATGGCCAGCGGGGTCCCGGACGAGGTCGGGCCCGAGCTCGTCGCGGAGTTCAAAGGCCTCGGTGTCGCCGACGTCGCCTATTACCAGCTCACCCGCGAGGAAGCCATGAAACCGGACAGTCCGAAGATACTGGACGGCACCGGCGGCGTCTACTTCGCGGGCGGCGATCAATCCCGCCTGACGGCCGCCCTCCTCGACACGCCCGTCCACGACCGGATGCGCGAACTCTACCGGACGGGCTGCGTCATCGGCGGGACGAGCGCCGGGGCCGCCGTGATGAGCGACGTCATGGTCACCGGCGACGAGAAGAGCACGACCGACGAGGACGAGCTCTGGCGGGTCATCCGGGCCGACGACGTGGTCACGACCCGCGGCTTCGGCTTCGTCAAGGATGCCGTTATCGATCAGCACTTCATCACCCGCCGCCGCAACAACCGGCTCATCAGCGTGGTCGTCGAGCACCCGGAACTTCTCGGCGTCGGGATCGACGAGTCCACGGCGGTCCTGGTGCGCCCCGACGGCAGGTACGAGATCCTCGGCGAAAACCAGGTCATCATCTATGACGCCCGCAGGGCGGCGACCTTCGTGTCCCCGTCCGGCCGCCTCGGAGTTCACGGCATGGCCATGAACATCCTCCTGCCGGGCGATGTTTACGACCCCGGCCGCGGCCGCGTGGAGCCCAGATGAGCCTCAAGGCCCTCAAGCTGCCCCACACCCTCGTCCTGATCTATATCATGGTCGTATTGACGGTCGTGGCCACCTGGATCATCCCGGGCGGCGAATACCAGCGGGTGGAGAAGGAGGGCCGGACGATTCCGGTCGCGGGCTCCTACCACCGGATCGAGAGCCGCCCGCAGGGGCTCGCGGGCCTCTTCGTCTCGCCGGCCAAGGGGTTCGTCGACGCCTCGGCCATCATCGTCATTGTTTTCATCGTCGGCGGCGCCTTTGCCGTGATCCAGAAAACCGGAGCCATCACCGCGGTCATCCACAACCTGGCCTTCAAGTTCGGCCGGAGCCGGGCCCTCCGGGTCCTCCTCATTCCGGTGACGATGACGATCTTTTCGCTGGGCGGCGCCGTCTGGGGCATGAGCGAGGAGACGATGCCCTTCATCCTGGTCTTCGTCCCCCTATCCCTGTCGCTGGGCTATGATACCATCGTCGGTGTCGCCATCCCGTTCGTCGGCGCGGCCGCCGGGTTCGCCGGGGCCTTCTTCAATCCCTTCACGGTCGGCATAGCCCAGGGCATCGCCGGCCTGCCCCTCTACTCCGGGCTCGGCTACCGGCTGATCGTCTGGGTGGCCGGCACGGTCATCGCCATCGCCATCGTCATGCGGTACGCGGCCCGGATCCTCAGGGACCCCAAGGCCAGCCCGACCTACGAGGAGGACCTCGAGAGGCGCACCAAGTTCGTCGGTGCCGGCCCGGTCGTCGAGCGCCTGGCCGTCACCGCGGCCCAGAAACGGGTTCTGCTGGTCTTCGCGGCGGGGTTCGGGTTCATGATCTACGGCATCCTTCGCTACCAGTGGTACATCTATGAGATCGCCGGGGTCTTCCTGGCCATGGGCATCTTCTCCGGACTCCTGGGGAAACTCAAGAGCGACGAGATCGGCCGGGCTTTCGTCGAAGGGGCCAAGGACATGATCAACGCCGCGCTGATTATCGGCACGGCCCGGGCCATCCTCATCGTGGCCCAGGATGGGAAGATCCTGGACACCATCCTGGCCGGCATGGCCGGGGCGATCTCGCGGTTCCACCCCCTGATTTCCTCGGAGTTCATGTTCCTGTCCCAGTGCGTCATCAACTTCTTCGTCCACTCCGGCACCGCGCAGGCGGCGCTCACCATCCCCGTAATGGCCCCGCTCGGGGACCTGGTGGGCCTCACGCGGCAGACCTCGGTCTTCGCCTTTCAGCTGGCCGAGTATATCAACCCGCTCCTGCCCACCTCGGGCGTGACCATGGGCGTCCTCGGGCTGGCCGGCTTGCGTTGGGAAAAATGGGCCAAATGGCTCATCCCCCTCGTCATCGCCTGGGTCGTCTTTGCGGCCCTGACCCTCATCCCTCCGGTCCTGATGAACTGGGGACCGAACTGATCGCGTCTTTGCGAAAACGCCCCCTGATCGGGAGAGCGTGGTACAGCAGGGGGAAAGGGCCCGTCTTTTCCATTGAACGAACGGAGTCCAGCTGCGGCGGGCGCGATACGGAAGAGTCTGTCCGGTCGCATACCCCGACGGGACGTCCGTTCCGATGTCGAGTCGCAGGAGTTCGTGAAAGCTGATCATGCCGACAGATGGGGCGCAGGAGGTGTCTGACATGCGTTTAGGAAAATCCATGACCCCGGCCGCGGCGGTCTTCAGGCCGGCAGGAAGACGTCTGCGAGAACTCGGTCCTCAGGACAGGCGGATTCATCCCCGGAGCTTCCGAGATTCGAGTCGGGGGGAGCGGCGACCGGGTCCGGATCATTGTCCTGAACCGGGTCGGCCGGTCAGTCCCGTCCTGAAAAAGCGTGGCGCGCCGCCGTTTCTGATCCTATGCCTGCTTCTGGCCGGGCTTGCCGGTTTCGCCTCGCCGGCCGACCGGCTGTCCGTCGAGAAGGTCTATTCCCCGGAGCTCACCGCCGGCCTCGCGGCGCCCCAGACGTTGTGGCTTGCGAACGACTTTGTCCTCCTCTTCGACGTGAGGACCGACCCCTCCCGGCGAATCCTGGAGCTTTTCGACCCCTCGACGAATACGCGCCGGCCGGCCTTCGCCCCCGGGCCGTTTCTCGAAGGCCTCAGGTCCCGTCTGGGGCCCGCCGCCCCTGAGGCGGAATCCTGGCCGCTCGATATCAGCCCTTCGGGTGATCTCCTCCTCTACGAGTTCGGCGGCGACATTTATTGTTGGGAAGCCGAGCGGGAGAACTGGCGCCGGCTGACCGATACGAACGAGGAGGAGACTTCCTCCGCGCTCTCTCCCGACGGGCTCTGGGTCGCCTTTGTTCGCGGCGCCGACCTCTACGCGGTCGAAAGGGCCACCGGAAAGGAGGTCCGCCTGACCCGAGGCGGCTCCGAAACCCTGAGGAACGGACCCCTCTCGTGGGTCTATTGGGAGGAGATATACGAGCATGCCCGGGTCCCCTATGCCTGGTCTCCGGACTCCCGGTCGATCGCCTATCTCCAGACCGACGAGCACGAGGTCTCGGTCTCGACCTTCGTCGATTTCCGGCCGGCGACCCAGGCCGTCGTCCGCCAGCGCTATCCCAAAGCCGGACAGGTCAACCCCAAGGTCCGGCTGGGAGTGGTCGACCTGGCCTCGGCCCGGACCGTGTGGGTCGACTGCGGCTCCGACGAGTACATCGCCCGGTTCATGTGGCGTCCCGGCGGGGGCTCCCTGGCCGTCCAGACCCTCAACCGGCAGCAGAACCGCCTCCGGCTCTTCTTCGCGGACCGGTCGACCGGAGAGAGCCGCCGGATTCTCGAGGAGACACAGCCCGCCTGGATCAACCTGAACAATGCCCTGCATTTCTTCGAGGACGGGCGCCGTTTCCTGTGGATGTCGGAGAGAGACGGCCACCAGCATCTCTACCTGTACGACGTCGAGGGCAAGCTCGTCCGCCAACTCACCAAGGGGAATTTCATGGTCGTCTCGGCCGGGGGGGACACCTGCAACCGCAACAAGGGCTTCGTCGGGGTCGACGAAAAGGGCGGCTGGGTCTATTTCAGCTCGAACAAGGACGCCCTGCCGGAGAGGCACCTCTTCCGGGTCCGGCTGGACGGCTCGGGGATGACCCGGCTGTCGCGGGAGCCGGGCGTCCACACGACCTCGCTCTCCCCCTCCGGGCGTTGGTACCTGGACAGTCACAGCAGCAGCTCCGTCCCGCCGGGGCTCACCCTGCATGCCGTCGCCGGAGAGCTTCAGGCCACGATCGCCAGGCCCGTCGAGGAGGTTTTCACGCGCTACGGGCTCGGAGCCAGGGAATTCCTCACCTACCTGGCCGATGACGGCGCCGAGGCGACCCTCAAGCTGATGAAGCCCGCCGGCTTCGACCCGGCCCGGCGGTATCCGACCTTGGTTTACGTCTACGGAGGCCCCGGCGCCCAGGAGACGATGAACGACTGGCCGCGCGTCCTGTGGGACGACCTCATGGTCCAGGAAGGGTACCTGGCCGTTTCGGTCGAAGTCCGGGCCGGGCTGAACAAGAGCAAGGCCCTCGAGACCTCCGGCTACCGCAGGGCCTACGGTCCCCTGAACGTGGCGGACATTCTGGCCGCCGTCCGTCGGCTCAAAGAATTTCCGTTCGTCGACCCGGACCGGATCGGACTCTGGGGAGGGAGCGGGGGCGGCTGCACGACGCTCTTCACTATGACCCACTGCGACGCCTTCAAGGCGGCCATCGCCCTCTATCCCGTCTCCGATTGGCACTTCTACGACACGATCTATACCGAGCGCTACCTGGACACGCCGCAGACGAATCCCGGGGGCTATGCCGAAACCTCGTCGGTCCTGGCGGCCGGGAATCTCAAGGGGCGGCTGCTCATCGTCCACGGCACCTACGACGACAACGTCCATCCCCAAAACACTGAAGCCTTCATCCACGCCCTCATCGCCGCCGACAAGCCCTACGAGATGATGATCTACCCCTGGCAGAAACACGGCATCCGTGGGGAGGCCGAGGAGATCCACCTCGGGAAGCTCATGATCGAATTTTGGAGGAGAAACCTGTGAGGGTCCGCGTCGCGCGGGCGCTCCAGCCGACCCTTTAGATTAATGCGGGCGCCGACATCCGGTCGCGTCCGAACCGGACATTCCGGCGGGAGGTTCACCATGGCCCGGAAGGATTTGACCTTGTCGAAGAAGGGGCTCGGGGCGACGAAACACCCCCCGGCCGTGACCCGGCGGCTTGCCGCCCGGACTCAAGAGGCCCGGGCGAAGACGCCCCGACGCGCCGCGCTCCCTCGAGTGTTGGCGCTGGGGCTCCTGGCTTTCGGCGGTGCGGTCGGGGCGGCCGCCCAGGACAGCCGCTTTGTTCCGGAAAGGACCGCCCGGGCGCTCCGCGACGAGGTCTCCGGCGACCGGGCCTTCGACATCGTCCGCCGTCTGACCTCGTTTCACCGGATCATGGGCTCCCGGGCGTACCTCGAGGCGGCCGAGATGCTGGCCGGGCTGGCCCGCCGCGCGGGCCTCGAAAACGTCCACGTGGCGCGCCAGAAGTTCGAGGGCGGGATGAGCTGGGACGCGCGTTCGGCGAAGCTGTGGCTCGTCGAGCCCGAGGAGATGAAGCTCTGCGATTTCGAGGAGCTGCCGGTTTCGCTGGCCGTGTTCAGCCGCCGAGCGCACGTCGAGGCCGAGCTCGTTGACATCGGAAGCGGCGCGTCGGCCGAGGATTTTGCCGGTCTGGACGTCGCCGGCAAGGTGGTCCTCACCACCGCGCCCCCGGCCCTGGCCGTGAGGACGGCCGTCTGGGAACGGGGCGCCCTGGGCGTCGTTTCCTCCGCCAGCGTCCATCCCGAAGCCGCGTTCGATACTCCCGACCAGGTCGCCTACATCAAGGTCCCGGCGGTCCGCCCCGAGGGAAAGGCCGAGCCCTGGGCCTTCATGATCTCGGCCCGGCGCTACGGGTACCTGAGCGACCTCGTCCGGAAGGCCCGGGCCCTGAAGTCCCGGGTCAAGGTGAAGGCGGACATCGACACCGAGATCCGCGAACCGGCCGAGCAGGCCTATCTCTGGGCGGAGATCCCGGGCCGCGAAATCCACGACCAGGACATCGTGCTCACCGCCCATCTCGACGAGGAGAGCACCTCGGCCAACGACAACGGCAGCGGCTGCGGTTCGCTCCTGGAGATCGGCCGGGCCCTCGAGGCCCTGTTCGAGGGAGGGAGGCTCGCGCCGCCGCGCCGCGACATCGTCCTCTGGTGGCCGAACGAACACTTCTCCGAATACCAGTTCCTGCGCGAAAACCCCGCGGCGGGCAAAGCCTGGCTGGCGGCCATCAACCAGGACATGGTCGGGGCGCGCCAGAGCATGGGCTCGCGGGTGCAACACATCATCCGAACGCCGTATTCCCTGCCGAGCTACCTGAGCGACGTCATCGAGTCGATCGCCGAATCGGTCATCCTCGGGAACACGGGATTCCTGGCCGCGGAGGAGGCGGGAACGCCGCAGCCCTTCTCGAGGCCGCTCCTCTCGTTCCGCGGCTCGCGCGAGCGTTATGACGCCATGGTCGTTCCTCACAGCGGCGGGTCGGACCAGGAGGTCTTCTGTGACGCCCTCATCCGGGTTCCCGGCGTCGGTCTGATCAACAGCCCGGACGCCTATATCCACTCGAGCGACGACGACCTCCAGAACATCGACGCGACCCAGATCAAGCGAAACGCCTTCATTGTCGCCGCGGCGACGGTTTTCCTGGCCAACGCCGGCGACGAGGACGTGCCGGTCATCGCCGGCGAGGTCTTTTCGCGGGCCCTCCGGAGGCTCGGATCCGACCTGAACACGGCCGTCGGGCACGTCCGCGACGATAAGGCCGGCAATGCGGCGAGGTCCTACTTCGAAGCGCGGAATCTTGTCGAGCAGGCGGCGACCCGGGAGAGGCAGGCCGTCGAGTCGGTTCTGGTCTTCGCCCGGACCGGGGGGGCGAACGGGGCGCTCGTCAAAGCCCTGGCGGCGCGCATCCACGAACTGGGCCTGGGCCTCGGCCGCGAACTCGACGCCTTCTATCTCAGACTCACCGGCGCCGGAAGACTCCCCGCTCTCGAACTGACCGCCGAGGAGCGGGAGATGGCCGCCCGGATTCCCGGGAATGCCGGAACGCTCGACGAGTACTACGGCCGCCGGGGCTGGGCCGTCGGGTTTCCCGGCCTCCACCCCATCATGGCCAAGGAGTGCTACTGCTTCGTTGACGGGAAAAGGTCCTATCTCGACATCTTCAGAGCGGTTCAGGCCGAGGCGATGTCGGCCGGAGAGTTCTACTACGGAACGGTAACCTCTTCCGCCGTTCGCGCCCTGCTCGATGATGCGGTGGCCAAGAGGGCGCTGAGGCTGGCGGCGAGGTAGCAGGGAGGGCCGGGGGGGCGACTCAGGGCTGCGGCTGCGGGATTTTGCCCCAGACTTCGAGAAGATAGCCCTTCTCCTTCTCGAAGGCCTCGGCCGCCTCTTCAACGATCAGCTCGGCCTCGTCCGAGTTCATGTCCCGGGTCTGGATAATGAACGAGGCCGCCCTCGCATAGTACAGCGGCGTCACGAGCTCGATGATCTTGTACCTGTTCCGGGGCCAGGCGTGGAAGGTCGCGGCCAGTTCGTAGAGAATCCGGACCCAGGTTTCGGTCGGCAGGAAGAAGGTTTCGGCGGAACGGCCGGCGGCCTCCTGGATCTCGCCGAAGCAGCCGGGGCTGAAGATGTCCTTCCAGAGGCCCGAAAACTGCTGGAAGCCGACCTTGAACCGGTCCACCATGGCCGGGATGTCCACCGAGATGGGTTCCGGCTCGATCTTCGACGGCCGCCCGAAGAGGGGCACGGGCTCGCTGCCGCGCACGGCCTTCCATTGGGCCTCCAGGTCCTCCATCAGCTTGAAGAGGATCCAGACGACCTGCCGGAACATCGGCCCGAGCTGCGCGGCCGGGTCCTTGGCGTCGTGGATCTTGACGCCGAGGTTCGACTGGCAGACCCGGAAGCCCTGGGTCACGGCCGTCGTCGTCATCCAGACGTCGATCCCGAACCTGGCCACATCCGTCTCCCAGACGTCCTGCTCGGCGTAATACTGGGCCACCCGCCGGGAGAAGGCGAAGTCGCCCCCGATGGGCTGGCGGATGCGCTTGCCGTACAGGGCCCGGGTCATGTGATAGACGATGTTGTTGGTGATCGTGGCGTCGTGCTTGTGGCGGCGGTAGACCGGGGAGACGAACTCGAAATCCTTCTCCAGGATCGGGTCCAGGAGGTCGTGGACCCATTCCGAGGTGATGCTGCGGAGGTCGGCGTCCACGACGGCGCAGGCCTGCACCGACAGCCTCCCGCCCGTTTCGAAGACCGAGCGCAGGGCCGTTCCCTTTCCGGCCGGCCCCCGGTAGATCGAGACGACCTTTTCCTGCCAGGGCTTGATCTCGAAGTCCTTGGCCGCCTCGCGCGTGTCGTCCGTGGAGCCGCCGTCGGCGATAAAGATCACGCTCCGAAGATTCCGGTAGTAGGTGTCCAGCCCGTGGGTCACCATCTGGATGACGTGGGCGATCGTCTTTTCGTTGTTGTAGCAGGGGATGCCGATGAGGATATCGGCGTCGTCGATCTCCTCGATCCGTTTGGCCGTGTAGTGTCGAAGGGCGGTGAAATAAGCCACTTAGGTTCTCTCCTGGCGGGCGCCTCTCCCCCTCCGGCGCCCCGGCCGAAGAATCATTCATATCATGCGGACAGCGGAGAGTCAAACCGGCAAAAAGCTTTTGACAGACGGGGGCCGGCTCCGTATCATGGAGACACTTCGCGATTGCGGCGGAAATCCGAAACGGACAAGGGAGGGACGCGCCGGCCATGACCTCTCGCCTTCTCGTCTTCAGCGACCTCGACGGGACGCTCCTCGACCATGACACTTACTCGTTCGAGACGGCCAGACCCGCCTTGGCGGAGCTCAAGGAACGGGGCATCCCTCTCATCCTCGCCACGAGCAAGACGCGAGCCGAAACCGAGTCCGTCCGCGCGGCCTTGGGGAACCGGCATCCTTTCGTCGTCGAAAACGGCGGCGCGGTCTATATCCCCGAGGGGTACTTCGGCTTCCCCGGCCCCTGGAAGCCGGACGGGGCCGGTCTGGATGTCATCGTCTTCGGGACGGCCTACCCGGAACTCCGGCGCGTCCTGGCCGGCCTGAGGGACGCGTTGGACTCCTCCATCAGGGGATTCGGGGACATGACCGTCGAGGAGGTCTCGGAGCGAAGCGGGCTTCCGCTCGCCGACGCGGCGCTCGCTCTGCGGCGCGAGTTCGACGAGCCGTTCGTCACCGGAGCCGGCCTGCCCCTGGAGGTCGTCCGGCGGGCGGCCGCCGGGTCCGGGCTCCAAGTCGTCGAAGGCACCCGCTTCCACCACCTCCTCGGGGCCAACGACAAGGGCAAGGCCGTTACGGTCCTGAGGGAGCTTTACGTGAAGGCCTGGGGTCCCCTGAAAACCGTCGGGCTGGGGGACAGCGCCAACGACATCCCGCTTCTCGAAAGCGTCGACATCCCCGTCCTGGTCCAGAAGCCCGGCGGACGCTATGACCCCGATATCCGGGTCGAAGGCCTCGTCAAGGCGCCCGGAATCGGTCCGGACGGCTGGCGCGAGGCCGTCCTCGCGATCATCGCCGGCGGAGCCTGAGCGCTCCGGCGGAAGGCCATTCCTTCGAAGGAGGAAAACCATGGCGGACTTTTATCAGACGGGCGTCCTGGCCACGTTTCACCGGCTCGGAGGCTACAACACCGAGCGGATCGAGTCCGAGCTGGTGGAGTTCAACAAGCACAGACCCATGGCCCTGGTCCTGCCGACGACCCCACGCGAGCTGGAATCTCCCGCTCTGGGCACGATCCTGGAGACGGTCAAGGACCTGCCCTATCTGAACGAGGTCGTGGTCACGCTGGGCCAGACCGCCGACCCGGGCCATTTCGCCAGGGCCAGGGAGCTTTTCGGGGTCCTGCCGCAGCGCCATCAGATCGTGTGGGCCTCCGGCCCACGCTTCCAGGACCTCTACCATCTTCTCGAAGAGAACGACCTCTCGGCCGGGGGCGACGGCAAGGGCCGGTCGGCCTGGACCGCCTACGGCTATATCCTGGCCCGCGAGGAGAGCAAGGTCATCGGCCTCCACGACTGCGACATCGTCAACTACTCGCGCGAGATACTCGGCCGGCTGTTCTACCCCGTCGCGGCGCCGCACATCGACTACGCGTTCTGCAAGGGCTATTACGCCCGGGTGACCGACCGCATGCACGGCCGCGTGACGCGGCTTTTCGTCACGCCCCTGGTGCGGAGCCTGATCAAGCTCTTCGGCTCGCTGCCGTTCCTCGTCTACCTCGACAGTTTCCGCTACGCCCTGGCGGGGGAATTCTCGATGATCACCGAGCTGGCCCGGATCAACCGCATCCCCGGCGACTGGGGCCTCGAGGTCGAAACCCTGGCCGAGGTTTACCGCAATTATTCGCTCCGCCGGATCTGCCAGGCCGAGATCTGCGAGACCTACGAGCACAAGCATCAGCCGCTGTCGGCCGAGAATCCCAAGACGGGGCTCATGAAAATGGCCATCGACATCGCCAAATCGGTCTTCCGAAACCTGGCCATCGAGAGCATCATCCTCAGCGAGAGCGGCCTCCGGACCCTGGTCATCAACTACCAGAGGACGGCCAAGGACGCGGTCAAGCGATACTCCGACGACGCCTCCTTCAACGGCCTCGGGTTCGACTATCACCAGGAGACGGTCATGGTCGAGGCTTTCACGCGGGCGGTCCAGATGGCCGGCCAGGAATTCATGGCCGATCCGCTCTATTCGCCACTGATCCCGAGCTGGAACAGGGTCACCTCGGCCATCCCGGACTTCCTGCAGAGGCTCCGGACAATCGTCGAACGGGAAAACTCCTAGAAAATCCGGTCCGGGGCCTGCGGGACGCCGCCTTTCCTGTTGCTCAAAGAAGCGACGGCCGGCATTTCGTCACGCGCGGCGCCATATCTCCAAGCGGCGGATTCCTCCGGGCGGCGACATCGTCCTCCCGGCAACCTTTTCCCCCCTGTCGGCATCTATACGGTTGTGGATGAGATGACAATGCTGACCCTGGCCCTGGCGGTTCCCGGACAAATCATGGATAATAGCTTCCATGCCGAATTCGAGGACTTCCTGACCGCGGCCGTAATGATGGACCGCGAGGGCAAGAAAATCAGCGCCTGGGGCGGCGCCGACAAGGCCCGCCTGGCCGAGCTCATCGACCTGGGCCGCCGCGGAGACCTGGCCGCCAGGGAATCCCTCTACGGTATTTTCAAACGCCCCGTCTACGGATTGGCCTATCGGCACGTCATGAACCAGGCCGTCGCCGAGGACCTGCTCCAGGACGTTTTTCTGAAGGTCTTCTCCCACCTCGGGGACGTGCGGGACGCCGACACCTTCCCGGCCTGGGTTTTCCGGATCGCCCTCAATACCTGCTACAGCCACCTGCGGCGGAAGAAGGCCCAGGGCGACAGGAACGTTTCGTTGACCGAACTCGAGCCGGTCATCGTGGACGAAAACGCCGAGCCCGTGGAGCGCGACCTGAAGGAGCCCCTGAACCGGGCCATCGCCTCGCTGCCCCCCAGGCTGCGCAGCGTCTTCGTCCTTCACGACGTCCAGGGCTACAAGCACGAGGAGATCGCGCGGCTCATGGGTTGCTCCGTGGGCACCTCGAAGTCGCAGCTCTTCAAGGCGCGACTGAAGCTTCGCGGCCTCCTCAAGGCCATGAACGTCGTATAGGAGAACGACCATGAGATGTCGCAAGGCACGAAGAGATATCAGCGAATATGCGGACGGCGTCGTCGACGCGCGCCGCAGGGTCCGCCTCGAGCGGCACCTGGGCGAGTGCGCCGATTGCCGGAAGCTGCTCGACGACTTCAGGGCCCTGAGCAAGGCCGCGAATCGGCTGGACACGCCCGAGCCGGAGGACGCGGTCTGGCTCAAGATCGAGGCCCGATTGCGCGCGGGGGAGACCCGGCCGGCGCAGCTTGCGGCAGGGCGGGCTTTTGGGTGGAGCCCCACTTTCGCGAGGCTGGCCGCCACGGCCGCCCTGGCTCTCTTCCTCGTCGCCTCCGGAGTCTTCGTCGGGACGCGGCTCGGGCGGAAGGGAGCTCCGATGAGTCCGGCTGAGCGGGCCCGCTACACTCTGGCCAAGCTCGACGAGGCCGAACGCTACTACCGGCAAGCCATCGGGGCCCTGAGCGAAGCCTTCGCCGCCCAAAAGGGGGGCATGGTGCCCCAGGTGGCGGACATGTTCGAGAAGAACCTGTCGGTCGTCGACGCCACCATCCAGGCCTGCCGGCAGGCCGTGGCGAGCGAACCGGAAGACCTTCAAGCCAGAAACTATCTTCTGGCGGCTTACATGGATAAAGTGAGCATCCTGGACACGGCTCTCGAGTTTCAGCGTCAGAATCCGGGCGCCGCGAGCCGGGGGCAGAGCTTCTGAGGACTGTCGAAGGAGGATCATCATGAGAACCAAAACCGGGAACAAAAGCTGGACGATCGGCCTGACCCTGGCCGTGGCGCTGGCCCTCGTGGCCACGCTGGCCCTGGCCCGCGAGAAGTACGAGGAGAAGTTCGAGAAGACCGAGGCCCTGGCCAGGGACGGCGTGGTGCAGCTGAGCAACATCTCGGGGGACATCGAAATCACCAGCTGGAACCAGAGCCAGGTCAGGATCGAGGCGGTCAAGGTTTCCGAAGCCTCGTCGCTCGACAAGGCCAAGGCGAACGCGGGCGAAGTGACGATCGAAGTCACCAGGGACGGTGACGCGTTGCGGATCGAGACGAAATACCCGGAACGCCGGGGCTTCTGGAGACAGGAATCGACGAACGTTTCCGTTAATTACAAGCTCCGGGTGCCCGACCGGGCGTCGGTCGAGGTGAGGTCCATCAGCGGCGACGTCACTCTGGCCTCGATCGGCGGGTCCGCGAAGGTCCACACGATCAGCGGTGACGTCGATATCAACGGTTCGTCCGGCGTCGACGTCAACCTGACCAGCGGCGACCTCACGGTCGAGAACATCACAGGGGACACTTATCTCAAGACGATCTCGGGCGACATCACCGCCTCGAAGATTGCGGGCTCCCTCGAGCTGTCCTCGGTCAGCGGCGACATCGACCTCAAGGAAGTCTCCGAGGCCCGGACGGTGACGGGGAAGACCATCAGCGGCAACATCACCTACGTCGGGACGATCCTGGCCGGCGGCAACTACGAGCTCAAGTCCCACAGCGGGAACATCGAGATGTCCATCCCCGCCAGCGCCGGGTTCGATTTCGAGGCCAACACCTTCAGCGGCGTCATCGACACCGATTTCCCGATCGAAGTTTCCGGGAAGATTTCGCCGAAACAGATTCACGGGACCGTCAATAAGGGCGGCGCCCGGATCAGGGTCGCGACCTTCAGCGGCAACGTCGACCTCAAGAAAAGATAGACCCCTTTCGCGCAGACAACCGACCGGGGCGGCCTCGCGGCCGCCCCCTTCTTTTAGGCGCCGGATTTTCGCCATTCCGGTTTCTTCCGGCCTTGCGCAGGCCCGGTCCCGTCTTGGCTTTTGCTGTATAATTGAACGTCACCCGGCGGGAGGCGGGGAAACGTGGCCGAAGCAGAAATGTGGACGGGACGGCTGCACCTCGTCAACTTCATCCGGAAGTTCACCGTGACCGCCGCCTTCTTCCTGGGCCCTCTCTATTTTCTGAAACTGGGATTCAGCGGCCTCCAGATCGGGGCCGTCGTGTCGTGCTTCGCCTTCGCCCCCATCCTGGTCTCCTTTCCCGCCGGCTGGACGAACGACCGCCTGTCGATAAAGAAGATGGCCGCGGCCGGGTTGTCCGCCGAGGCCCTGAGCCTTGTTCTGATCGGCCTGGTCCGGTCGCCGGCCGCGATGGCCCTCGTCTTTCTTCTGGCCGGGGCGGCCAACAATGTCCTCGACGTTTCGACGAACAGCCTGTATTACAAGGCGGAGTCCGCGGCCGACCCCAACCGACGGTTCGGAACCTACGCTTTTTGGCTGTCGCTCGGCGCGGCTTCCGGGCTTCTGGCGGGCGGGGCGTTAAGCTACTTCTCGGGCTATCGGGTTTTGGTCATGGTTTTCGCGGGAGTCACGGCCCTGGCCGCGGTCCCGGTCCGCGGGTTCGGCGGGGAGACGTTTACCTTCGTCGGAGTCCGCGAGTACGGGGCCAACCTCCTCCGGAAAAAGGCCCTGGCCTTCGCGGTCCTGCTTTTCTTCCTGTCGCTTCACTGGGGCGTGGAGGGCACGGTCTACGCGCCCTTCCTGAGGAAACGCTTCGGCCTCGACGATTTCCATCTCGCGCTCTACATGTCCCTGTCTTATTTCGCCCTGGTGGCGGCGTCCTGGATGGTGAGCCGCCTGCCTTTCGACGCCGCCCGCAACCGGATCCTCTTCTTGGCCGGGATGGGCTTGTCCGGCCTCGGGCTCATGCTCATGGTCCAGGCCGACGTCCGGGTTTCGTTCCTCTTCCGGGTCGTCCACGAAGCCGGCGACGGTCTCATGGGGGCGCTGACCGTCCTTTACATCTCCGGGCTCTTTGAAAAACGGTCGATCGGCGGAAGCGCGGGCCTGCTGACGGCCCTCCAGACGTCGGGGCAGATGGCCGGGGCGCTGGTCTTTTCGGCGATCGGCTTCCGGGCCGGCCTCCAGTACCCGTTCATCCTGGCCGGCCTGGTGCTCCTGGCCGACGCGGCCTTCGGGCTCTACGCCGTTCCCGAGAGGGGCCGGCCCGAGCGGGCCGCCGAGCCCGCCTGAGCCCCGTGCTACAATAATCCCTATGATTGCGACCAGCGGCTCCGGATTCGACATTATCCTCGTGAGCGGGGAGCCCTACGCCGACCATCCGCTGTCGCCGGCCGGAGTCATCGCCCGCGTCCTGGACGCCGAAGGCTGGAAGGTCGGTGTCGTCGCCTGCCCCGACTGGACGCGGAAGGACGATTTCCTGAGGCTGGGGCGGCCGCGGCTCTTTTTCGGAGTCACCTCGGGCTCGATCGACAGCATGCTCGTCAACTACTCGCCTCTCAAGCGCGAGCGGGCCCGCGACCGGCAGGCCCGGCACGTGCCGCGACTCCCGGACCGGGCGGTCATCGTCTACGCCAACCGGATCAGGGAATGCCATAAGGGGGCGGTCATCGTTCTCGGCGGGATCGAGGCCTCGTTGCGGAGGTTCGCCCACTATGACTACTGGGACGATGCCGTCCGGCGGAGCATCCTCCTCGACGCGCGGGCCGACATTCTCGTCCACGGGCCCGGAGAACTCCAGGCGGCCGAAATCGCGAGGCGGCTGGAAGCCGGGGAACCACTCGCAGGGATCCGCGGGACATGCTTCGTCCAGGAGCGGCCGCCCGATGGAGCGGAAATCCTCCCCGCGTTCGAGGCCGTGAGCGTGGATAAGGGCGCCTTTTGCCGGGCCCAGAGACGGTTTGGGACGGGAAGGCTCCTGGCCCAGGGGCATGCCAGCCGGTCCGTCGTCCAGTACCCGGCCCCGGACTTGACGGTGGAGGCGCTCGATCGAGTTTACGGCTTGCCGTTCAGCCGCCGCATTCCGGAGGAGTTCGCCGAGTTCGGGATGGCCAAGTTCTCGGTCGTCACGCATCGGGGCTGTCTCGGCCGCTGCTCGTTCTGCGCCCTGTCCCTGCACCAGGGCGACCGGGTCGTTTCGCGGAGCGAGGCCTCCATCCTGGACGAAATCCGGCGGCTGGCCGGGCACCCGGACTTCAAGGGTTTCGTCGACGACCTCGGCGGGCCGACGGCGAACATGTACGGCATGGATTGCCTGGCGCCCTGCGAGGACGGGACGTGCCTGGCCTGCCCGCGCCTCGACAGGAGCCACGGAAGGCTCATCTCGCTCATGCGGAAGGCCCGGGAGGTCGCGGGCGTCAAGAAGGTCTTTGTCAGGAGCGGAGTCCGCTACGACCTGGCCCTGGCGAGCGGCGAGTATATCCGCGAACTAGCCCGCCACCACGTGTCGGGGCTGCTCAAAGTCGCCCCGGAGCACGTCTCGGAGAAGGTCCTGCGCCTCATGGGAAAGCCCGGCGGCCCCGGGCGGCTCGAAGAGTTTCGGCGGGCCTTCGCCGAAGCGGGCGGGCGGTCCGGGCGCCGGCAGCACCTCAAGTGCTATTTCATGGTCGGCCACCCGGGGACCTCGGAGAAAGAGGCCCGGGAGCTTCGGGCCTACGTGCGGAGGCTCGAGAGCGAAGGAGAGAGGCCCGTTGAAGGGGTCCAGGTCTTCACGCCCACGCCGATGACGCGATCGACCTGCATGTACTATACGGGGACCGACCCTGTCACGGGCGAAAAAGTCTATGTGCCGCGCCCCTATTCCGAGAAGAAGGCCCAGAGACGGATGCTGGCCCCGGGGGAGGCCAAACGGGTCCGGACCGTCAGAGCCGGGCGATCTTGAGGATCTCCTGGCCGAGAATGAGGGTTCCGCCCCCGGCCAGGATGTCCTTTTCCACCGTGTCCATGGCGTCCTCGCTGATCGGCCGCGTGGCGTCCCGGATCAGGACGACCCCGAAGCCCGCCGCCAGGGCGTCCTTGGCGCTGTAGTAGACGCAATAGTCGGCGGCCAGGCCGCACAGGAAGATCCGGTCGACGTCCTTTTCCTTGAGGTATCCTTCGAGGCCGGTCGACTTGAGGTGGGCGTTGTCGAAGAAGGCGCTGTAGCTGTCGATCTCGGGATTGGTGCCCTTGCGGAAGATCGCCTCGACGCGGTTCATCGAGAGGGTCGGGACGAACGCGGCGCCGGTGCCGCCCTGGACGCAGTGATCGGGCCACAGCACCTGTTCGACGCCCCTGACGGTGACTTTGTCTAGCGGCTTTTTCCCCGGATGGCTGGAGGCGAAACTGGCGTGGCCGGGCGGGTGCCAGTCCTGGGTGGCCACGACCAGCTCGAAGTGCCTTTGGAGCTGGTTCACGAGCGGGACGATCCTGTGGCCGCCCGGGACGGGGAGCGCTCCTCCGGGCAGGAAATCGATTTGCATGTCGGTGACGATCAAGGCGTCCATGTCATTCCTCCTTCCGGAACTTCACGACCAGGTCGTCGCGGAGATCGGCCAGCCGCCGGCTGAGGCCGACCTTGTAGACGTGAGGAAACTCGAACCGTTTGTGCTCGGCGGGCAGGGCCTCCAGGCGCCGTCGGGCGTAGGCGGCGATGTCGGCCGCCGCGGCCCCGCCGGCGCGGCGCTTCCCGTTCTCCATGGCCGGGGCCAGGACCTCCTCCTTGCGGAACCCGGACAGGGTCATGGACCGGCCGGGTTCGTTGGGATGAACCATAAGAGGGACGTCCTTTTCCTCGTCAAGGACGATAGCGTCGGCCCGGAACTTGCCGTCGCCGTCGACGTGCCGGAGGATGCGTTTCGGCCCGGGCAGGGTGGTCTTGGCGATCGAATCGGACATCTTGAGGCGGGGCCGGCCCCCGACCTCGGCCAGCTTGTAGACGCCGTCGAGGTACCCGTCCGGGGCGCCGACGGCCAGGTGCGTCCCGACGCCGAAGAAGTCGATGGGGGCGTCCTGGTCGAGAAGGCTCTTGATGATGTGCTCGTCGAGGAGATTGGAGGCCACGATCTTGACGTAAGGAAGGCCCGCGGCGTCCAGCATCCGCCGGGCCTCCTTGGCCAGGTAGGCCAGGTCGCCGCTATCGAGACGAACGGCGAAGAGACGGCGGTCCCGGCCCTCCATTTCGCGGGCGACCTGAATGGCGTTGGGCAGGCCGCAACGCAGCGTGTCGTAGGTGTCGACGAGAAGGACGCAACCCTCGGGATGGGCAGCCGCGAAGGTCCGGAAGGCCTCCAGTTCGCCGTCGTGGCTCTCGACGTAGGAGTGGGCCATCGTGCCCGACGCGCTCAGGCCGTACCGCCAGGCGGCATAGACATTGGAGGTGCTCCAGCAGCCGCCGATGACCGCCGCCCGGCTGGCCATTATGCCTCCCGGTCCGTGGGCCCGGCGGAAGCCGAACTCGCTGACGGCCCTGGGCCCTGCGACCAGGCAGATGCGGGCCGCCTTGGTGGCGATGAGGCTCTCGAAATTGAGGATGTTGAGGAGGGCGGTCTCGACGATCTGGGCCTCGAGGAGGCCCCCCGCGACCCGGACGATCGGCTCCAACGGGAAGACGAGGTCTCCTTCGCGCGGGGCCAGGACTGTCCCCCGGAACCGGAAGCGGCCAAGGTAATCGAGGAACCGGGGACCGAAGCCCTGGGCCTTCAGGTAGTCGATGTCCTCGGGATCGAAGCGAAGGCCTTCCAGATAGTCGAGAAAGTCGGCCAGGCCCGCGAACACGACAAAGCCCCCGCCGAAAGGAAGGGTGCGGAAGGAGTAGTCGAAGACGGCCGGGTTCTCGCTCGTCCCGTCCAGGAAATAGGCCTGGGCCATGGTCAATTCGTAGAGGTCGGTGTAAAGCCCGGCATGAGCCTCGAACATCTGAGCACCCCGAGCCATTATACCTAATTGGGGACACAATACTAATTCCGGCCGCCGACGCGGGCAGGCCAGCCGGGGGTGCATTGGGGCCAGTTTAATTGGGCGGTTTGCCTGGGGACAGAATACTAATCTCTCCGGGGCCGCCGAGGATTCTCCTGGGGACGCGGTGAAGGCGGATGTCGGAGGATGTCGGCTCGAGGAAAGGCTTGGCAAGGGAGCGGGAAATTGGTAATGTGTCCCCGAATTAAAGGTCGACGATGGGTGCCATCGAGATCGCGGCGGCCGTGCTCGCTCCGGCGGTGTTCTGGGTCGGTTATTATTATTACAAAGACAAGCGCCGGCCGGAACCGCTGGCCAACCTGCTGGCCGCCTATGCCATGGGGTTTGTTTCCGGCTTCCTGTGCTTCCAGTTTTACGGCCTGCTGTCCCGGGCCGGGCTCACGCCGGATTTCCGGGCCGTCCTGGTCCGGACGAGCCCGATGGAGTTTTTCTCCTACCTGGTCGTCTTCAACGGGCTCATCGAGGAGGCTTTCAAGTTCCTCCCGTTCGTCCTGGTCGTCCTGCGCTTCAGGGCGTTCGACGAGAAGATCGACGGGATCGTCTATGCCGCGTCGCTGGCCGTCGGGTTCGCCAGCTTCGAAAACCTCGGCTACCTGCCGCATCTCAGGGGCCTGGCTTTCCTCGGCCGGGCCGTCGCTTCGCCCCTGACGCATACGGTTTTCGCCTCGATCTGGGGCTACGCCGTCGGCCGGGCTTTTCTGACCCGCCGATCCATCGTGCCGGCTGCGGTCATCGGTCTCGGCTTGGCCGGAATCGCCCACGGCCTGTACAATTTCCTGACCTTCTCCCACACCATGAGGTTTCTTTCGGCCGTTCTAATCCTGGGGATCTGGATGTGGGTTATCCGGACTCTGGAAAAGAGGGGAGGACAGGTCATGGCCGCCGGCCCGCCGACCGGGGGGTGATAGCCCGTGGTCTCGGGACGGGCTCGGCCCGCCTGCGCCCGGAGGGAAACCAACAAGTTCGGTATTCGGCCGGGGGCGCGCCTCAAAACACGAGATTGAACAGGAAGCCCACGATCATGATGCCGGACGCGACCACTCCGATGAAAATGAGGATGAGGGGCATCTTCAGGACTTTCTTCAGGATGACCGTTTCCGGGAGCGACAGCCCGATGACGGACATCATGAAAGCCAGGGCCGTTCCGAGCGAAGCGCCCTTTTCGAGCAGGGCCTGGACGATGGGGATGATGCCCGCGGCGTTGGAATACAACGGGACGCCGATCAGGACCGAAAGCGGCACGGACCACCAGGCCGACCGGCCCATGATCGCGGCCATGAAGTTCTCGGGCACGTAGCCGTGGACGGCGGAGCCGACGGCGATTCCGCCGACGACATACGGCCAGACTTTTCCCACGATCTCCCGCACGGCGGCCGTCCCCGCCCCGACCCGATCCCGGAACGGGATCTTTCCGTCCGCCCCGGCCGCCGGCCGGGTCTTGATGTCGTAGACCCAGGGCTCGACGAAGCGCTCGAGCCTGAGACGTCCGATGGTCCAACCCGCGCCGATGGCGATGACGAGACCCGTCGAAACGTACAGGAGGGCGGTCTTCCACCCGAACAGGCCGAGGAGCAAAACCACGGCGACTTCATTGATCATCGGCGCCGCGACCAGGAATGAAAACGTCACGCCGAGGGGGATTCCCGCCTCGACGAAGCCGAGGAAGAGGGGGATGGCCGAGCAGGAGCAAAACGGCGTCACGATGCCCAGGCCGGCGGCCATGACGTTTCCGGCAAACAGGGATTTCCCTTCTAGGATGGAGCGGGTCCTCTCCGGGGAAAAGAAGGTTCGCACGATCCCCACGCCAAAGACGATCAGGACCAGAAGCATCAGGACCTTGGGGACTTCGAAGAGGAAGAACCGAACCGTCTCCGTGAGATGGGTCGCGGGGGGAAGCCTCAACAGGCCGAAGACCACGGCGTCGGCCGCCCACCTCAGGTTCAGATAAACCGCCGCCCAGGCCGGCAGGAGGAGCGGAAGCCACCATTTCCAGCCGTGTCTCGGCGGCTGCTTGGCCGGCCCGCAGGCACATTCCATGATAATCTCCTTCTTTTTAAAAAGTATTATATGAACATATCATCATATAATAATTGGTGCTCCGGGTCAAGGTTCCGCCTCCGCCTCTTGACTTTCGGTGGCGGAACCGGGTTCTAAAGCCGGGCGCACAAAGGCGCTCACTTCGGCCGAAGAGCGGCGATGCCGCCTGCCCGCTTGTGACGGGGGCTTGACAAAAACAAACCTAAATATGAAAATATATTCATACTAGGCAACGGTTATGAAAGAGATCATACGGGCTTTCAAGGCGCTTTCCGACCCGACCCGGCTGAGGATCTTCATGCTTCTCCTGCGGCGTGAGCTCTGCGTTTGCGAGCTGATGTTCATCCTCGACATGTCCCAGTCGCGCGTTTCGCACCAGCTCAGGCTCCTCCGGGATGCGGACCTCGTCGAAGACAAAAGAGACGGCCGCTGGATCATCTACGCCGTCCCGGGCAGCGTCAGGGACAGCCTCGAGCCCCTCATCCGCCGCTTCGCGGGGCCCGAGCTGGCCGATTCGGAATACGTCCTCAAGGACATGGAACGCCTTGACCTGTGCGTCCGCGAGAACGTCAGGAAGGGCCGCGAATCGGAAGCGGACCGGACCGAGCCATGATTAAACGAGGAGTGAAACATGGATATTAAAATTCTGGGAGCGGGCTGCCCGCGCTGTGAAGAGCTCAAGAAGCGAACCCTCAACGTGCTGGCCGAGCTGGGCATCGCCGCGAAAGTCGAGAAAGTCACCGACATCAAGGAAATCGCGGCCTTCGGCGTCATGGCGACCCCCGCTCTCGTCGTCGACGGCAAGGTCATGAGCGTCGGCCGCATCCCTCGGGTCGAGGAAATCAAGGGCTGGGTGCTTGAGGCCCGGGCATGACAAGGACCGCGGTTGGAGCCCTGAGCCTGATCCTCGCCCTTTGCGCCTCGGGAGCTTGCGACGGCAAGCCGCAGGCGGCAGGCCCGGCGGCGGCCGTCAAAGCCCAGAAAGGTCAAGTCTTGGCCACAAACAGCCTGGCCGTCGATTTTGCGGCCTACAAGGTCACTTTCATCGAACTCGGCGCCGACCGCTGCATCCCTTGCAAGGAGATGCAGCCGATCATGAAGGCGATCGCCGCCGAATTCCCCGAAGACGTCCAGGTCGTTTTCTACGACGTCTGGAAGGACGCCGCCCCGGCCCGGAAATATGGGATTCAACTCATCCCGACCCAGGTGTTCATCGGCAGGGACGGGAAGGAGATATTCCGCCATGTCGGGCTGTACCCCGAAGACGAGATCCTGGGCATGCTCAAAGAGAAGGGCATCCTCTGAGGCGCGCCCGCCATGCACGGGATTTTCGGCGACCTGGCCCAGATCCTGCAGCATAACCCCTGGCTGGCCGTGGTCGCGGTGTTCGCCGGGGGGGTGATGACGGCCTCCAACCCCTGCGTTCTGGCCATGATCCCGCTCATGATGGGCGTCGTGGCGGGCCGGAGCGAAACCGGCGGTTTCGGGAGGACCTTGGGATTTTCCGTTTTCTTCGTCTTTGGCCTGTCGGTCACGTTCACCGCCCTCGGCCTCGTTTCGGCCCTGGCGGGGCGAATGTTCGGCGACGTGGGAGGCTTCTGGAAGTACCTCGTCGCCGGCGTCTGCCTGATCATGGGGGGACAGCTCCTCGGCCTTTTCAAGATCGGGCTGAACCTGCCGCCGGCCTTCAACGTCAGGAAGGGGGGGCGGCCGGGAGCGTTTCTCCTGGGGCTGCTGTTCGGAGTCGTATCCACGCCCTGCGCGGTGCCCGTGCTGGCCGTGCTCCTGGCCTTCGTCGCCCAGAAAGGCAACGTCCTTTTCGGCGGGCTCCTGCTTCTTGTCTACGCTCTGGGCCACTCCGCGCTGGTCCTGGCCGCCGGCACTTCGATGGGAGCGGCCAAGACGATGATCGAATCCCGCGGCCTGAAGAGGGCCAACGCCGCCCTGCAGAAGATCGCCGGGGCGGTCATCATCCTCGTCGGCGTCTATTTTGTGTTCGGGTTGAATTGAAAGGAGACCCGTGATGCCGGAAGCCGGACCGAAAAAGCTGTCCTTCCTCGACCGATACCTCACGGTCTGGATCTTCATGGCCATGGCCTTCGGAGTCGGGCTCGGCTACTTCATCCCGAGCGTCGTCGGGTTCATCAATCTGTTCCAGTCGGGCACGACCAACATCCCCATCGCCATCGGCCTCATCCTGATGATGTACCCGCCGCTGGCCAAAGTGAAATACGAGGAGCTCGGCGACGTCTTCCGGAACGGCCGGGTCCTGGGCCTGTCCCTCGTCCAGAACTGGGTCATCGGGCCGCTCCTGATGTTCGCGCTGGCCGTCATCTTCCTCCGCGGCCATCCCCACTACATGTACGGTCTGATCCTGATCGGCCTGGCCCGCTGCATCGCCATGGTTATCGTCTGGAACGCCCTGGCCAAGGGTGACACGGAGTACGCGGCGGGGCTCGTCGCCTTCAACTCGATCTTCCAGGTGCTGTTCTTTTCGGTCTACGCATACATGTTCATCACCGTCTTCCCGACCTGGCTGGGCCTCGAGGGGACCGCCGTCCACGTCACGATCGGTCAGATCGCCGAGAGCGTCGCGATCTACCTCGGAATCCCGTTCGTCGCGGGCCTGATCACGCGCTTCACCATGCTCAGGATCAAGGGCAGGGACTGGTATGAGCGGAAGTTCATCCCCCGCATCAGCCCCGTCACCTTGATCGCCCTGCTCTTCACGATCGTCGTCATGTTCTCGCTCAAGGGCGAGTACATCGTCAAGATCCCCCTCGACGTCCTGCGCATCGCCGTGCCGCTCTTCATCTATTTCGTGGTCATGTTCCTCGTCTCGTTCTTTCTCAGCCGGCGGGCCGGCGCCGACTACGCCAAGGGGGCGACCCTGTCCTTCACGGCCGCCAGCAACAACTTCGAGCTGGCCATCGCCGTGGCCGTGGCCGTTTTCGGGATCAATTCCGGCGAGGCCTTCGCGGCGGTTATCGGCCCCTTGATCGAGGTGCCGGTCATGATCGGGCTGGTCAACGTGGCCCTGTACTTCAGGCGGAAGTACTTCGCGGGCGAAATCGCGGCCGCGGCGGCCGGAAGGGGGGCCTGATGGGCGAAGGCGGCCGGATCTCGGTGAGTCGCGTGCCCTTCTGCAGCGCCGAGACGGAAAGAGAGACGCTAGGCAACTGCGGCGGCCCCACCCTGCTCGAGAAAAACGCCTACGACTGCCGCGGGAACACTTCCCCTTGCTGTGTGGGCTGCCTTTGGGTCCAGGGGATCATCCAATGCCCATAAAGGAGCCGTTCGGAGAAATGGGAAAAAGGCGAATCCTCTTTATTTGCGTGCACAACTCGGCCCGGTCGCAGATGGCCGAAGGGCTGGTCAACGCCCGATATGCGGGCCGGTTCCAGGCTTTCTCGGGGGGAACCGTGGCCACGAGAGTCCACCCGGCGGCCATCCAGGCCATGGCCGAGATCGGCATCGACATCTCCTCCCATCGCTCGAAGAGCATCGACGAGTTCCTGGACCAGCCGTTCGATTACGTCGTCATGGTCTGCGACGATTCCCAGGCGGATTGCCCGTTCTTCCCCGGAGGAAAAGAGTACATCCACCACGCCTTCGACGACCCGGCGGCCTGCCAGGGCGCCGAGGACGAAGTCCTGGCCTGCTTCCGCCGCAGCCGTGACGAGATCGGGGCCTGGATCCAGAACACCTTCGGCGGCGGGACGCCGGCCTAGAGCCACCTTGCCTCAAACGACCGTTGGGTAAACGACCGGGGCTCCGGCTCTGACCGACCGGCTCCGCAAACAGGAGCCAATCGGGGGGCGAGTCCTCCAAAGCCCCCCTCTTCACAGCGCCGGATGGCCCGGCCCTTCCCTTCCCCGGGCAGTCGGTATATCATAGGCCGACGAAAACGGGCCCGTCATGGAAACCAAACTCAACGCCGAGGTTCCTGCGAGCAGCCGCGGGGAAGACATCTCGCGCGGCGTCAGGTCCTTCACCATCGGCACGGCCTTCAGCCGGGTCATGGGACTGGTCCGGGAATCGGTCTTCGCCCATCTCTTCGGCGTGGGCGCGGCCACTGACGCTTTCAATGTCGCCTTCCGCATCCCGAACATGCTCCGGGACCTGTTCGCCGAGACCGCCCTCTCGGCCGCGTTCGTCCCCGTCCTGACGGGCGAGAAGGCCAAAAGCAAGGCCGCCGAAAACCGCCTGGCCTCCAACATCTTCAATGTGCTGTTCCTGGCCACGGGCGCCGTTTCCGTGGCCGGCCTGTTCCTGGCTCCCCATTTGGCCAGGGCGATCGCATTCGGCTTCGGCAAGGTGCCCGGCAAGATCGAGCTCACGGCCCAACTGACGGCCGTCCTCTTCCCCTTCCTGCTCTTCGTCAGCCTGGCCGCCTGGGCCATGAGCTATCTCAACACCGAGAAATCGTTCTTTCTTCCGTCCGTGGCCCCGTCCCTTTTCAATCTGTTCTCGATCCTCTTTCCGGTGCTGACCTACGGCTGGTACGTGGCCCACGGAGGACAGCCCATCTTCGGCATGGCGGTCGGCGTCCTCATCGGCGGCGCGATGCAATTCCTCGTCCAGGTGCCCCTGGCCCGCAGGAAAGGCTTCCGCTACAGCTTCTACCTCAATTTCCGGGACCCGCAATTCCGCCGCGTCATGGTCCTCTTCATCCCGGTCGCGATCGGCCTGGCCGGAACGCGGATCAATGTCCTGGTCAACACGATCCTGGTGACGCCGCTCCAGCAGGGCAGCGTCAGCTGGCTGAACTATGCCTATCGCATCATGCATCTGCCGCTGGGGCTCTTCGGGATCGCCGTGGGAACCGTGGCCCTGCCCTCTTTTTCCAGGTTCGTCGTCGACGGCAACCTGACCGCGATCCGCTCGACGCTGACGGACTCGTTGAAAATGGTCCTGTTCCTGACCGTCCCGACATCCGTCCTGATCGCCTTCTTGTCGCGGCCCATCACCCGGGTTGTTTACCAGCGGGGGCATTTCAAGCCGGAAGACACGGCCGCCGTGGCCGGGGCCCTGGTACTCTACACCCTCGGTATCCCGTTCATGGCCGCGTTGAGGAACGTGGCCGCCGTCTACTACGCCTACAAGGACGCCAAGGCGCCGATGGCGGCCAGCCTGGCCTCGATCGGCCTCAACATCGGCCTCAACCTGTCGCTCATGTGGGTCCTGGGTTTTCTGGCCTTCCCGCTGTCCACGAGCGTTGCCGCGGTCCTCAACATCGCCATCCTGATTCTGCTCCTGCCCAGGAAGGTCGGACGGATCGACCTGGCTCCGCTGGGGCGCTATTTCCTGGCCCTCGCGGCGGCCTCGGCGGCGGGGGGTGGCGCGGGATGGTTCGTCAACGGGCTTTTCCTGCAACGGTTCGGGACTTCGTTCTGGGCTTCGGCGGCCAGCGTGGCCGTGTGCGGCCTGCTCGGACTGACCGTCTTTTACGCAGGCTCCCGCTTATTGGGCATAAGGGAAACCCGCGATTATCTCCGCCGCTTCTTCCGCCGCTGAACCGGCCGGCCGTCCGGCCCCAGCCGCCCCGCGGGGCCTCCGATGACCGTGCCGGCTCTATCCCATGCCGGTTTTTCCGGCGTCGGGCAAACCCGTACTTATCTTGTCCTGTCGGGATTGTCCACCGGACCGCTCTTGACCAGCCGGCTGCCGGAGGAAAGCCGAATCTTGCGGGCCCGGCAAGGTCCTGCCGGATCCCGCCGCTGGCGCCGCCGCTCCGTTCCGGGGTACAATGGACGGCCTGCGGGCGGCCGGTCCGCGCGGGTTGATTCGGCCCGCAACCGTTTCCCGCTCGCCTCCGTCTTAAGAGGAGAGCCTCAGGCATGCGCAATTCGGACGATTTCCTCGGCCGCCTCGGGGTGGACACCGCTCTCCATTCGAAGATCGTCGAGTCCATCGAGCAGAACTTTCGGGCGGCGATCCTGAGCCAGACGAACCGTCCGCGCCGCATGGCTTATTTCGACGGAGTCCTCCTCCGGGCCCACCGCGAGAGGGTCGAGGAGATTGCCGGCCTCCGGGCGGCGGGGTCCAAGTTCATCGGCACGTTCTGTATTTACGTCCCCGAGGAAATCGTCCTGGCCCTGGGCGCCGTTCCGCAGGCGCTCTGTGGAGGGACGGCCCTCCCGATCCCCTACGCCGAGCGGACCTTCCCCCGGGACATCTGTCCGCTCGTCAAATCGACCCTCGGCCTGGCCTTCTCCGGAAGCTGTCCCTACTCTCCGATCGAGGACCTGGCGGTCGGGGAAACCACCTGCGACGCGAAAAAGAAATCCTGGGACGTGCTCGGTGAAGAAGGCGGCCTGCACGTGCTCGAGCTTCCTCAGAAGAAAGGGGAGGGGAACCTGGAGCTCTGGCGCCGGGAGGTCGAGGCCTTCAAGACAAGGCTCGAAGAACTGACCGGAGGCGTCCTGACCCGGGAAAGGCTGTCCGCCGCGGTCCGCCTCATGAACCGCAAGAGGAAAGCCCTGGCCGTCCTCCACGACTTCCGCCGCCTCGAGAACCCGCCGGTCAGCGGCCGCGACGTCCTGGTCGTCACGCAAGGTGCGCTGCTGGACGACCCGGAGCGGTTCACCGCCAACCTGGAGGCCCTCAACGACGAGCTCCGCGACCGGGCCGCCGCGGGCGTCGGCCCGGGCCGGGACGGAGCGACGCGGCTCATGGTCTCCGGCTGTCCGTCGGTCATGGGGAACTGGAAGCTCCACCACGTCATCGAGACCTCGGGCGGGCTCGTCGTCTGCGATGAAACCTGCACCGGGACGCGTTATTTCACGAATGCGGTGGAGGAGAGGGACGGCGACCTCGCCGCCCAGCTCGCGGCCATCGCCGACCGCTACTTCAAAATCGACTGTTCCTGCTTCACGCCGAACGACGAACGCCTGGCGTCGGTGGTCGACCTCGCCCGCCGTTACCGGGCCGCCGGCGTCATCCATTACGTCCTCCAGTACTGCCACACCTACCATATCGAGGCCATCCGGGCGGCCGCCGCCCTGAAGTCGGCCGGGATTCCCAGCCTCAAGATCGAAACCGACTACTCGGAGGAGGACGTCGGGCAGCTGCGGACCCGGGTCGAAGCCTTCCTCGAAGGGATCCGGGCCTGACATGGGTGGGCCCGACGTCGCCCTGGGCATCGACCTCGGCTCCAGGACCACGAAGCTCGTCGAACTGCGCGGCGGCGAGGTTGCCAGGTTCGAAATCTTCGGCACGACCCACGAGTCGCTCGAGAGGGTCCGGGCCTTCCTCGCCTCGGGAAACGGCGCCTCCTCCGCCGCCACCGGATACGGCCGGCACCTCGTCAACTCCCGTCTTTCGTGCCGGGTTGTGACCGAGATCAAGGCCTGCGCTCTGGGGGCGCGCCACTTCCGGCCGGGCTGCGGGCTGGTGATCGATATCGGGGGTCAGGACACGAAGGCCGTCGCTCTCGACGCCTCCGGCGGCTTCCGCCGCTTCGAGATGAACGACCGGTGCGCCGCGGGCACGGGGCGCTTCCTCGAAGTGATGGCCGACATCCTGGGCTACTCGCTGGAGGAGTTCGGCCGACAGGCCTTGGCCTCCCGGTCGGCCGCGACCATCAGCAGCATGTGCACGGTCTTCGCCGAGTCGGAGGTCATCTCGCTCCTCACATCGGGCCAGGACCGCCGGGCCATCGCCCGGGGCCTCCATCTTTCCGTCGTGGACAGGGTTTTGCCCCTCGCGGCCAGGCTGGACGCCGAGGGAGAGGTCCTGATATCCGGCGGAGTCGCGCTGAATCCCTGCGTCGTCGACCTGCTGGCCCGGGCCCTCGGCCGGCCCGTCGTCGTCCCCGAAAACCCGCAGCTCGTCACGGCCGTCGGCGCTGCGCTGACCGTTCGCTGAGGGCGGCCTCGGGAAAGAAACCAGCATTTTGTAGACCCGGTACCGTCTTTGCCGGGGCCCTACGTCCCACGCCCCGGGCATGCTACCGGCCGGACGGGCCCCGCTGACCTGTCCGGAAACCCGGGCTGTTTCCCGGCCGGGGTTTTCCGATATAATGGGCCTCTTTCGAGAAGCCCGAGTGAACCAGCCGAAGTTCGAATCCGCGCCGCGACGCCTGCAGACCACGGCCCTCGTCGTGGCCAACCTTTCATCCTTCCTCACGCCGTTCATGTCCTCGGCCATCAACGTGGCCATGCCCTCGATCGCCCGGGAGTTCTCGCTGAGCGCGGTGAGGCTGACCTGGGTGGCCACGGCCTACATGCTGACGGCGGCCATGTTCCTGGTCCCGTTCGGCCGCATCGGCGACATCGTGGGCCGGAAAAAGATCTTCGCTTTGGGCCTGGTCGTCAACACGGCGGGCACGGTCCTCGCCGCCCTGTCCGGTTCGGGCCTTCTTCTCATCGTCTGCCGCGGCCTCCAGGGACTTGGCGGAGCCATGATCTTCGGCACCGGCGTGGCCATTCTGACATCCGTCTTTCCGCCCGGGGAGAGGGGCCGGGCCCTCGGCATCAACACGGCCGCCACCTATCTCGGGCTGTCCCTCGGGCCGGTGCTGGGCGGGGTGCTCGTCCAGAGCCTGGGATGGCGGAGCATCTTCTGGGTCACGGTTCCGGTCGGCCTGGCGGCCTGGCTCTCGTCGGCTGGAAACTCGAGGGCGAGTGGGCCGAGGCCCGCGGCGAGGGCTTCGATTGGCCGGGGGCGGCCGTCTTCGGGCTCGGGCTCATCTCGCTCACGTACGGGTTTTCCCGCCTGCCTTCGACGCCGGGCCTGATCATGACCCTGGCTGGCCTGGCCGCTCTCGTGGGCTTCGCCGGATTGGAAAGCCGGGCCCAAGCTCCGGTGCTGGACACGAGGCTCTTCCGACACAACCGGATTTTCGCTTTCTCCAATCTGGCCGCCCTGATCAGCTACAGCGCCACTTCGGCCGTGACGCTTCTGCTCAGCCTCTACCTGCAGTACATCAAGGCCCTCACGCCCCGCGAAGCCGGATTCGTCCTCCTGGCCCAACCGATCCTGATGGCCCTCTGCTCGCCCCTGGCCGGAAGGCTCTCGGACCGGGCCGAGCCCCGGACCATCGCCTCGATCGGCATGGCGGCCTGCAGCGTGGGGCTGGCCTTGTTCGCCTTCCTGAGGCCCCAAACGACGATCCTCTTCGTCATAGGCGGCCTAGTCTGCCTCGGGATCGGCTTCGGACTCTTTTCGTCGCCCAACACCAACGCCATCATGGGTTCGGTCGAGAGGCGCCTGTTCGGGACCGCGTCGGCCACTCTCGGCACCATGCGGCTCACCGGCCAGATGATGAGCGCGGGGATCACGATGATGATCTTCGCCCTGATCATGGGCCGGACCGAGATCGGGCCGGAGGTCTTTCCGCAGTTTCTCCGAAGCGTGAGGATCGCCTTCTCCCTCTATGCCGTTCTCTGCTTCGCCGGGGTGTTCGCCTCCCTGGCCCGCGGACGCCGCGGCCGCCGGGCTTGAAAACCGGACCCGCACCCGGCTAGAATGAGGGCTCCAGGATGACGAAGGGAGTCGCCATGAGCCTGTCGCGCAAACAGTTCCTGCGGATGATCGGATTCGGAGCCCTGGCGGCCGGAGCCCCGCTCCCCCGAGCGGCCGCGAAAAGCATCGAGCCGGCCCGGCAGGGCTCCGGCTCCTTCAAGATCACCGGCGTCGAAATCTACCTCTTCGACCTGCCCCTCGCCGCCCCGTTCAGGATCGCCATCGGCGAAATGACGGCGGCCAACGACCTCCTGGTCAGGGTTCATACCGACCAGGGGATCACCGGCCTCGGCGAAGCCTGCCCCTTCCCTCCGATCACCGGGGAGACCCAGGCGGCCAACGCCGCCGCCGCGGTCGCCATCAGGGACATGGTCGTCGGCCGGGACGCCCTGGCCGCCGACAGCCTGCTGCGCCGGGTCGGCCCCATCGTCCATTCCAACCCGAGCGCGGTGGCCGCCTACGATATGGCTTTTCTTGATATCCTCGGCCAGGCGGCCGGCCTGCCGCTGTACAGGCTGTTCGGCGGAGACCGGCGGACATTCGAGACCGACATCACCGTGGGGCTCGACGCGCCCGAGGCCATGGCCCGCGAGGCCGGCCGCTTCCTCGACCTGGGCTACCGGACGATCAAGGCCAAGGTCGGCCTCGACCCGGACGAAGACGCGGCCCGGGTCAGGGCCGTCAGGGAGGCCGTCGGCCCCGATGTCAGGCTCAGGATCGACGCCAACCAGGGCTGGACGGTGCCGCAAGCGATCGACGCGCTGCGCAAAATGGAGAAGTTCCGGATCCAGTTCGTCGAGCAGCCCGTCGCGGCCTCGGACACGCCGGGCCTCAGGGCCGTCCGGAACCAGAGCCCGATCCCCGTCATGGCCGACGAAGCCTGTTTCCTTCCGCCCGACGCCGTCAGGCTGATCAGGGCCGAGGCCTGCGACTATTTCAACATCAAGCTGATGAAAGCCGGCGGGATCCTGAACGCCGTCCGGATTGCCCACGTGGCCGACGCCGCCGACATGAAATGCATGGTGGGTTGCATGCTCGAGTCCAAGGTCGCCCTGACGGCGGCCGCCCATGTCGTCGCCTCCCAGGCCAACATCGTCTACGCCGACCTCGACGGCAACGCCGAGCACACCGCGGACCCGGTCGCCGGGGGCTTCACGATCAAGGGCGGCATGCTGACGCTGACGGATAAGCCGGGGCTCGGCTGCGACGTCGACCCGGCCTTTCTCAGAGCTCTGCGCAAGGTTTAGAAACCCAGGGAGGATAACGTGTTCCGAAAGATCCCCATCGTCCTCTGCGCCATCGTTATCGCCGTCGGCCCGGCCCTGTCCCCGGCAGCGATTTCCGGGCCCGACGAGGCTTCCGCGGCTCCGAACCGGGCCCGGCAGAAGGAGCGGCAGGAGGAGCGGCAACAGAAGCAGGAGCAGGAGCAGGAGAAGAAGCAGGAGAAGAAGACAAAGGCCAAAGCCGGGGAGAAAGGGAACGCGGGGAAAGCGGCCGAGGCGAAGGAGGAGGCCAAGTACTTCCAACTCGACGCGATCGTCATCGACGTCATCGAGAAGGCCCGTGACGCCGAAACCCCGAACATGTCCGTCGTCAAGCCCGAGCTGTTCCCCATGACCATCGGCACGTCCCTCGACACCGCCCTCGAACGGCAGCCCGGAGTGGACGTCCAGAGGATCCAGGAGATCGGCACGGCCATCGACGACGATTCGATCAAGATCCGGGGCATGAGCTCGCGGCGCATCAAGGTTCTCAAGAACGGCCGCCCGCTCAACGCGCCGGGCGCCGCGGGGGGATATTTCATCGACTGGACGATGATTCCCCTGGACAACGTGGACCGGATCGAGGTCATCAAAGGCGTCGGGGACGCCCGATACGGAAACGCCCTGGGCGGTGTCCTCAATCTCGTTCCGAAGCGCCTGTCCTCCGAGAGGCCGGTCACGGAATTCGCGCTGTCGGGGGCCAGTTATGCCACGCTCGGGGGAAACCTCTATCACGGCTACAAGCCAGGGGCATTCGAATATTCGCTGGCCATGGGGCTGGACCGGAGCTCGGGGTATCTCAACAACGGGTCGATGAAGTTCGGCAACGCCCAGCTCCACCTCGGCTACGACTTTGCCTTCAAGGGGCGCCTGACCGCGGACGTCACCTACGCCGCGATCCGGAAGGGTTTCATCGTTCCCAACCGGCTGGCCAAGGACCCCGACAGCCCCGACTATCTTATCCCTCTCGACGGTGCCTTCCCCGCTTCCGACGGCGAATACATGTACGGCGGCATGGGGGCCTACCCCGAGCCGGGCAGCTGGTGGAAGAAGTTCAAGTGGAGCTTCGAGGGCGGATACGAGCAGGCCGTGGGTGAGTCGGGCGTCCTCGAGGCTCACTTCTGGAAGAACTACGGCGACCGCGAATCGTACAACACGAGGCTGTCCCTGGACCGTGTCTTCCACAAGGTGTTTTATGAGGACCGGTCCTGGGGCGGGGGAGCGGCCTACCGCCTGACGTCGGGACGACACACTCTCCAGGCCGGCCTGGACTACGGCTTCCTTCACGACGCCGGCGAGCGCACGGAGCCGGACGACTTCCGCGGCCCTTCCGAGCGCGGCTTCTATTCAGGGGTCAAGAATTTCGAGACGTACCTGATGGCCGACCTGGCCTTGGCCGACGGCCGCGTGGTCCTTTCGCCGGGGGTCCGTTACATGTCGTGGCGCGGCGTCGCCGGGCCCTCGGGGGTCGAGGAGGGCATTCCCGACGTTGCGATGGACGGCTGGTCGCCGTCTCTCAAGCTGACGCTGACCCCCCGGCCCGAAAGCCTGTTCTACTTCAGCGTGTCCCGGGCGGTGAGGATGCCGGCCGTGCCGGAGTACTTCTGGCACTACGATATCGACGCCGGCGTCGACACCCGGGCCATTCCCTTCGTTCCGGAGGACGGGATCATGGTCCAGGGCGGCTGGCGGGCCCAGCTGCCGAGCCGGACCCGCGTCGAATTCTCCCCCTATTACTACAGAATCCTCCATTACATCCAGTTCGACCTCATCAACTTCGTGGCCTACAACATCGACCGGGCCGTGATCTGGGGAGCGGAAGCGGAGGTCATCCAGCCTTTCGGACGGGGCTGGTCGGCCTTCGTCAACTCCACGGTCCAATGGAGCCGGACCGCGGGCGACACGTTCAAGTCCCTCTTCGTCGACCCGACCGACCTGGGCTTCGCGGAGGTCCCGGGCCTGCCGGTCTACAAGGCGAACATCGGAATCCGGTACCGGACGCCGTCGAACCTGAGCTTGGCCGCGTTCGCCCAGTACGTGTCCAGCCAGAAGGTCCTTTACAACGACAATCTCCTCTACGAAACGGACCTCCGCGTGAGGACCCAGAGCGCCTACCTGAGGCTCGACGTGGAGCTGCGCTGGCCGCTCGGGCGGGGCCTGGAACTGGCCGTCTTCGGCCGGAATCTCACGGACGTCGATTACCAGGAGCGCTACGGGTTCCCGGCCGCGGGCCGCACGGTCGGCGTTTCACTCAAAGCCGGCCTGTAGGGACCGGGCGCCGGTTGCCGCGACGACGTGAAGACCCTTCGATCTGTGCGCCGTCGCGGCCCGCATTTGCCAAAGTCCCGGGTTTCGGCAACAATAGAGGCAAAGGGAGGGCGGTCATGAACGGAAAAATCAACTGGGGCATCCTGGGCACGGCCGGCATCGCCGAACGGGCCCTCGTCCCCGCCATCCGGCAGTCGCGGAACGGCGTCCTCCATGCCATCGCCTCGCGCGACGCGAAAGCCGCCCGGTCCTGGGCCGGCCGGCTCGGCTTCAAGAAAGCCTATGAAGGTTACGGGGCGCTTCTCGAGGACCCGGAGGTCGACGCGGTCTACATTCCGCTCCCGAACAACCTCCATGCTGAGTGGTCGATCCGGGCGGCCGGGGCCGGCAAGCACGTCCTCTGCGAAAAGCCGATGGCCATGAACGCCGGGGAGGCCCGTGAGATGGCGGCCGCCGCCGAGAAGGCCGGCACGCGCCTCGAGGAAGCGTTCATGTACAAGTTTCACCCCCAGACCTCCGAGGCGCTCGCGGTCGTCGCGAGCGGGCGCCTGGGCGCCGTCAGGTCGGTCCATGCGTCATTCACTTTTTCCCTGGAGTCGGATGCCGGAGATTACCGATGGGCCCCCGAAACGGGCGGCGGGGCCCTCTACGACGTGGGGTGTTACACGATCAGCATTTCGCGCCTCGTGTTCGGAGAAGAGCCGGAGTCGGCGTACGCCGCGTCGCGCCTCCACCACAAGCATCGCGTGGACGTCTCCTCGCACATGGCGCTCGAGTTTCCGGGCGGCCGGTTCGCGCTCTGCGACTGCGCCTTCGATTCCCAGTTCCAGAGCCGGCTGATGGCGGTGGGGGAGAAGGGGGCGCTGCATCTCGACTGGGCCTTCTCGGCCAAGGCCTTCGATGTCAAGATCCATGTCATCGAGGGGCGCGAGCACGAACACATCCTGATCCCCAGGGCCAACATGTACACCCTGATGGTCGAGGATTTCGGGGGGGCCGTCCTGGAGGACCGGGAAGTGCTTTATCCGCCTTCCGACGCGGTCGCCAACATGCGCGTGATCGACGCCTGTTTCGAGTCCGTCCGGACCGGGCGTCCGGCCGCCGTCTGAACCTTCCGGAGACGGATTTTCGGGGAATTTCGGCCTGGAGCGCGGCCGTTGGCGCGAAAAGCGGAAGGTCCGGGCCTACCGGGTGGTGCCCGCGGCCGCCCGGACCGCGGTCCAGGTTCCCGACAATCCTCCGCCGGTGAAAGCCCCCGTGCTTCCTCCGAGCCCGTAGACGCTCCCGATCAGGAGGTAGAAATCCCAGTTGGAGTAGGCGATGGTCAGCACATCGCTGACGGCCGACCACGTTCCGTAGTATCCCTCGGGCCGGCTGTCCGTGAACGTCCCGGAGAGAAGATCCGGGCCCGTGAGCGAGATGGTGAACGGCTCCGGGGCCGTGACGGACGTATCCGTGTAGGCCAGGGTCACCGTCCAGTCGCCGCGGATGTCGACCAGCCGGGCGGTCAATTGGTACTGATCGCCGTACATCGTGAACGTGCCCATGGCGGGAATCTTGAGCTGGTTGTTGAGAATCGCCTCGACACTGTGCTGGGGGTTGACCGGAGAGTAGTTCAGCGTCACGACGGTCAGTTCCTGGTACTTGTGCTCGCCCGCGGCCGGCGTCCCTGTGACTCCGTCTTCGACGACGACCGTCAGCGTGTAGTCGGGGACGCCCCAGTTGCAGCTGAGGGCGGGCAACAGCGCCAGCAGGGCCAGAATGGCCGCCAGCCGACCGGCGCGTTTCAGGCGTTTCTCTGAGTTCATGGCCGTCATCCTTTTCAGCCCGGTTTTCAGGCAGCACCATTTTAACACATTTCCGCCCCGGCGGGTTGTACAAATGGGGATGCCGCCGCGTGTTGTAGTCCCCCGGTCGATGTGCTATTCTCTTTATGCTCCGGGGATGAACCCGGCAAGCCTTATGTGCGCCTGAAACGACGAAAGACAGGTGAGATGCCCATGACCGGCCTGCGAAAAAGACGAAGCCTTCCCGCCCTCGCGATTGCTGCCGCCCTGGTGGTTCTCGCGGCCGTCTCGGGAAGCTGCAAGAAGAACAGCACCGGCCCCGAAACCCTGACGGCCAGCGTGACCTTCTCGAATTCCTGCGGGGCGGACATGGACGTGTTCATGGACGGCACGCTCCAGTTCACGGTCGCGAACGGCCAGAGCGATACCATCACGGACGTTTTGGCGGGGTCGCACAGTTTCGAAGTCAGGAAATCCGATACCGCGAGCGTCCTGTACTCCGATACCTTTACCGTCACGGGGGGAGCGGCCTACAGCGTGACCGTTCAAGGGGCGGCCACCATCAGCGTGACCAACCAGTACGGGCAGCTCCTCCGGATTTTCCAGAACAACGTCTACATCGGGGACATCGGCGACGGGCTCACCCAGACGATCTCCAGGGTCAAGTTCAACACCTATACCATGGAAGCCAAATTGAAAAACGAGGACACGGTGGTGGCCTCGACCACCATCGTCATCACGGATGTCCAGGACTACCCCTGGACGATCACGCCGTAGCCCCGGGCTCTATCGTCCGCTCGGCCGGAAACCGCAGATGAAGGACTTGCTGTACCGGAAGGAATTCACGGTCCATTCCTACGAATCGGATTTCGAAGGCCGGGCCCGCCTGACGTCTCTCCTCAATTATCTCCAAGACGCGGCCGGAGACCACGCCGCCGCTCTCGGCTGGTCCGTGCTCGACCTCTGGAAGCGCGGCATGACCTGGGTTCTGTCCCGGACCCACGTCCTGGTCCACCGCTATCCCGCCTGGGGTGAACGGGTTGAGATTCTGACCTGGCCTTCGGGCCGCCACGGCTATTTCGCCCTGAGGGATTTCGAGGCGGCCGACGCGGACGGGGCCGCGGTTCTGACCGGCACGACGTCATGGATGATCCTCCATCTCCAGCGCAAACAGCCGCTCAAGATAGACGACATCCTGCCCGTGAATTACCTCATCGACAAGCGGGCCCTCGAAGACGATTTCCCGCCTCTTCCCGTCCTGCCGGAAGGGGGACGCGAGGCGGCGTTTCCCGTCGAAATGAACCATCTGGACCTCAACCGTCACGTCAACAACGCCGTCTACGTCCAGTGGGCCCTGGAGGCCGCGCCGGAAGAGGTCCTGCGCCGCAGCCGCCCAGTCGAGGTGGAGGTGGCGTACCGGGCCGAAGCCTTTTATGGGGACATGATACGCTCGCGAATCAATGCCTTCCCCCCCGGCGGGGCGGACGCGGGAGTCGTTTTTGCCCACCAGATCCTCAACGCCGCGTCGGGCGTCGAACTTACCCGTCTCAAGACCCGTTGGGCCTGAGGGAGGCATTCTTGAAGAGACGTCTCCGGCTCCTGACGCTCCTTTTGGTCGGCGTGTCAACGCAGTTGTTCACGTCTTCAGCGGCCGAGCTCTCCGGGCGGCACCGGAAGTGGCTCGAGGAGGAGGTCGTCTACATCATCACGCCGACGGAACGGGATGTTTTCCTCGAGCTCGGCACGGACCGGGAGCGGGAGCTTTTCATCGAGGCGTTCTGGAAGCACCGCGACCCCACGCCGGCCTCCCCGGAGAACGAGTTCCGCAGCGAGCACTACCGGCGCCTCGAATACGCAGACCGTCGTCTCGGCCGCGAGGCGCCCGTCGCCGGCTGGAAAACCGACCGCGGCCGAATGTACATTCTCCTCGGCGAGCCGCAGGAGATCCGGCGATACACGGGAAAAACCGAAATCTGCGACTGCGAAATGTGGTTCTACCAGGGGAAGTCTGGGCTGGACCTTCCGACGGGGTTCTATCTCCTGTTCTACAAGGAGCGGGGGGTGGGCGCCTTTAGGCTCTACAGCCCCGGCCGCGACGGGCCGCAGGCCCTTTTGACCGGGTACGGCGGCGGCGCGGGTGACTACAGGAAGGCCTACGAAATCCTGCGCGATGTCGACGACAGCCTGGCCGAGGTCGCCTGGAACCTCATCCCGGGCGAGTCCGGCGGGGGCCTGGGCCGGCCGTCCATGGCTTCCGACACGCTGCTCCAGCGGATAGAGACCCTCCCCAGGCGGACCGTTTCCGAAACCTACGCCCGCCGGTTTCTCGAGTACAAGGACCGGGTCGAGGTGGAATATACCGCCAATTACATGGACAGCGACAGCCTGGTCAGGGTGTTTCGCGAGCCGAACGGCCTCTACTTCGTCCATTATGCCGTCCAACCGAAGCGCCTGTCGGTCAACCAGTACGAAAACAAGTTCTACACCACTCTGACGGTCAACGGGAGAGTCACGAGCCTCGACGGCCGGCCGGTCTACCAGTTCGACGCGACGATCCCCGTCGAAATCGGTGCCGACCGGATTCAGGGCCTGTCCGGCTCCCCGTTCGAATACACCGACGTCTTCCCGCTCGTCGGCGGCGACTACAAAGTGTCGGTGCTCATCAAGAACGAGGTGTCCAAGGAGTTCACCTCCTTCGAGCGGGCGGTCCGAGTCCCCGGGGGAAACGAAGGTCCGCAGCTGACCCAGCCCGTGCTCGGATATGAGGCCGTTCGCCCCGGCCTCTCCGAGCGCAGGGTCAAAGCCTTCCGGGTCGGGCCCTTTCAGGTGTTTTGCCGGCCGGACCGGATATTCACGTCCTCCGACACCCTGGCCGTGGCTTTCCAGCTGAACAATCTCCAGGCCGAAGCGGTCCGGAACGGCGAGGTCAGGATCGCCTTCTTGAAGGACGGCGAGCCGTTTCGCGAGATCGCGAGAAAGCCCTCGGATTATGCGGACCTGCCGGATGTCCTCGAGGAGATCGGGCTGGCGGACTTCCCCCCGGCCCATTACACGATCCGGGTTTCTCTGCTCGAATCGGGCGAGGAGGCGGTCTCGGCGTCCGAGGAGTTCGACTTGACGTTCGCCCGGGCGGTCCCGCGGCCCTGGTTCTCTTCGCGGACCCTGCCCGGCGCCGACGATCCCATCTATGACCAGATCAGGGCCGGCCAGCTCCACAATGCGGGCGGCCATGACGAGGCCTTGGAATTCCAGGAAAGAGCGTTCTTCAGGCAGCCGGAGGACCAGGACGTCGCGATCAACTTGGCCAAGATCTGTCTGGCCCTGGGCCGTCTGCCGAGGGCCGTCCAGGTCCTCGGCCCGTTCCTCGAGAGCGATGAGACGCCGAAGTATGAATTGTGCCTGCTCGCCGGCGAAGCCTTCGGGAAATCCGGGAACTTCGGCCGGGCGGCCGAGGTGCTGAACAGGGCCCTCGCCCGGTACGGGGTTAATGCCGGGCTGCTCAACGCCCTCGGCGAATCCTATCTCGGGCTGGGGGACGATCGGGAGGCCCTGGCCGCGTTCGAACGATCCCTCCGGCTCAGCCCTGGCCAGCCGGAGATCGTCGGGAAGGTTGCCGACCTCAAAAAGAAGAAGTGAGGCTTCGCGCGGCGGCCCTGCCCCAGCCCACGCCTCGCCCGGTGGAACCTCGGAAGGCGGCCTTGCCTTTCCCCGATAACATCTTATATAGTAACGTCTTTGAACAGCGGGACGGTCCGGAGCGTGACGCTGCCCGGCCGGCCGAAGGAGGCAAAATGCCCGGCAAAGCGCTCGCCCTGGTTCTCTGCGCCGCTCTTTCGGCGGCGCCGCTCGGATGTCGCAAAGCGGAAGACTCGTCAGAGGCGTCTTCCCCGATGAAAGGAGCCGCGAACATGGTCGTCAAGTCCGAACCGTTCGGCAGCCTGCCGGACGGAACGCCGATCGATATCTACACCCTCACCAACGGCGCAGGCGTCGAGGCCCGGGTCATGACCTACGGCGCCATCCTGGTCTCGCTCAGGCTGCCCGACAGAGAAGGGGCGTTCGCCGACGTCAACCTGGGCTTTGACGACCTGGCCGGCTACCTCGGGACCCATCCCTACTTCGGGGCCGTCATCGGCCGTTACGCGAACCGGATCGCCATGGGCAAGTTCAGCCTCGACGGCATCGCGTACACCCTGGCCGGAAACAACAACGGCAACAGCCTGCACGGGGGCAACAGGGGTTTCGACAAAGTCGTCTGGAAGGCCGAGGCGGTCAGGGAGGCCAACGCCGTGGGCGTCCGGCTGACCTACCTGAGCAAGGACATGGAGGAAGGCTATCCCGGGAATCTTTCCGTGACCGTCGTCTACACGCTGACCAATGCCGACGAGCTAAAGATCGGCTACGAGGCGGAAACGGACAAGGCCACCCCCGTCAACCTCACCAACCACGCCTACTGGAACCTGGCCGGGCAGGGCCGTGGAGACATCCTCGGACACGAGATCGAAATCGAGGCCGACAGGATAACGGCCGTGGATTCCGCGGCCAACCTGATCCCGACCGGGGAAACCCTGGATGTGGCGGGAACGCCCTTCGACTTCACGACACCCCACCGGATGGGCGAGCGGATCGACCGGGTCGAGGGCGGCTACGACCACAACTTCGTCCTGCGGAGCGGCGGAGGCGAGATGGCCCTGGCGGCCAGAATATACGAGCCGGAGAGCGGCCGGGTGCTCGAGATCTTCACCGACCAGCCGGGCCTGCAGTTCTATACCGGCAACTTCCTGGACGGCACGGTCAAGGGCAAGGGCGGCGTCGCCTACGGCCGGCACGACGCGTTCTGCCTCGAGACGCAGCACTTTCCCGATTCGCCCAATCACCCCAACTTTCCCTCGACTGTCCTGAGGCCGGGGGAGAAGTTCAGGTCGACGACTATCCACAAGTTCCTCGTCTGGTAGGCGGGAAGCCGGTCAATCGAGGGAAAAGGCCCGCGACGAGGCGGCCATGAAGGCCGTGGTCAGCGGAAATGCCAATCATATCTTTTATATGGGAAGCGACCGGATCAATTCCAGGGTTGTCACACAGAAGAAGATAGATTTCGATCCGGGCAAGCAGGGGGATATTCCTAAAGAGTGGAATTTCACTTACCCGACGTATCAGGGACGTCTTTGGTAATGAGGCCCAATTTCCTGTGTCACGCCGTCCAGCAAAACTCGGAGAGTGCCGGCCTCCCCGCCTCGTTCCGTCCTGCTATCTCCCATTAAAATCAGGCGATTACGATAGTCTTTATGGGGGGCGACAACTTTACAGAAATATTTTCCAAGTTATGAGAAAAAGGCGAACTCTGCTCGGTCTCTTTTTTCGGAAGGTGTCAACGATGCTCCTTCTCTCCAGTTTGGGAACCTTGGGGAGGAAAAAATGGGAAAAGCCTTGAAATGCCTTGCATTTTCTTTTGCCATTGTCTTCAGCATTGGTTTTAGCCTTTTGTACGCCCAGAGCGGAGTCTATTTGGTAGATTAGCCTCATGGGGATTAGAAACTGTTGCGTTAGTCACGGAAATTGGCGACGCCTATGATAACTCGATATCGATAGCCTATGATCAAGAGGATGTTTGGCGTTCCATATCCGTGATCACGGACAGCATGGGAAGGCATATCTATTTCGATAAGGATTATAGCGTATCCCCAGCCAAACTGACCGCGATAAGAATCAGAAACTATGATGATAGTCATGATGTGACGTACAGCTACTCCGTTGGCACAGGGTGCATTCTAGTCGGTTCTGGGCACGACCCGCTGAGTGGCAACCTTACGGGCACTGCAAGGCAAGAGATTGTGAACCTAATCTCCGCGGCAGAAGCTCAAGTAGCTCAGTGTGCCCTGATGGTCATGGCCGGATTCGCCGGCCTTCCTTCCTTAGCAGATTTTCCTGAGATAACCGTGCAAGTAAGTTGGGATCGCCGAAGCTCTTGTTCGAGGTCAGGATGGTGGAGCTCTTCTCGTAGCGGTAGGAGATGAACTGGAAAAACAGGTACGCATCCCGGCTGTCCACGGGAAGATACCCGGCCTCGTCCACGATGACCAGGCTGGCGCTGAGGTAGGCCTTCCCCTTTCTTGTCGAGGTGGGGATGGAAGCCGAAGTCGTACTCCTCGATCGTCTTGGCGAAAGGGAGCCCGGCGATCTTGAGAGCGGTCTGGATGCGGCGCTTCTCCTTGGCCGCCACCTCTTCCTCGAGCAGGTGGTCCAGGAACGAGAGATAGGAGGCCTTCTGGGCCTCGGCCTTCCCGGCGATCGTGTCGAGCACCTCGGCCGCGGGAGGAAAGCGTCCGTACGGCTTCACCCTTCGACGCCGTGCGTCTGCGGCCGCCTCGACTCGTGAATGGCCCAGGCCCTTTATTCAGCCGAGGGAAAGGGCGCGTGACGACACGGCCATGAACGCCGTGGTCAAGGGGTCGAGGTCGGCGATCGTCTTCTCCTCGGCCGCGAAGCCGCTCCCGAGCCGCCTCCGCAATTTCCCGAGATAGCCGAAGCGAACGGGAAAACCGTGCTCTGATAAGCGGACGAACTTCCGGCTGAAAAAGCGCGGCTGCAGGCCGACTGCCTCGAGCGACATCAGGACGATGCTCCTGGCGATCACCCCGGCCAGGGCCTTCTCGGCGGGGTTGTCCCGGCCCAAGGCCGCGGCGAGCACCGCGGACGTGTACCCGCGCAACCGCCCGACCAGCTCGTCCAGGGTCGACCGCCCGGCCCGGCCCGAGAATAGGGTCACGTGTCCTCGTTCGAGGTCCTCCGTGACGTCCTGGAGGTCGTCGGCCAGCTGGAGGAAGGTCCCGAAGCCGAAGCAGAAGGCGCGCTGGCGGGGCGTGAGGTCTCCGGCCACCAGGTAACCGTCGGCCAGGACCGACGCCCCGCCTTTTTCCAGGCTGATGCGAAGGATGTCGGCCGATGACGCGGCCGGCCCTCCTTCCTGCTGCCCGAGGCTGCGGACCTGCGCGTTATGGATGGCCAGCATGGACTGGAAGACGGCGGCGAAACGGTCGCGGGGAAATTGCCCCTCGATGCGGCCGACGAGGGCCCGGAGCTTCTCCTGACGGATACAGGATGGAAGAGCCGGTCGCCCCTCCAGCCAGGCCCTGAGCTTTCCGACGGCGGCCGTCTTTTCCGTTTCGGAGGCCTCCCGGCCGTCGAGGAGGTTGTCGAGATAGGGATAGATCATGCTGTAGCCGAAGACGGCGTCCGTGAGCCGGACTTCGAGGCCGGCGTAGCGCTGGAGCGTGTTCATGATCCAGACGTTGCGGAGGGCCTGATAAACGGAAGCGATACTGAGACCGGGGTCGAAATCCCGCGCCGCCCTCAGAAAACCGCGGGTGGCCTCGACGATTCCGGCGTCGTAAACGTCCTCGACTCGAAGGCGCAGCCGGTGGACCAGGTCCATGAAAGAGGGCCTCAGCCTGGCTATGGCCTCCTCCATCTCCGCGGGGCCGGGCGGGGCGGGTCCGGCCCCGGCCAGCCTGCGTCTCTCGACGGACAGGTCGTCGACGAGGCCCGTGAGCCGCTTTTCCACTTCCCGCTTCTCGGCGGCTGTGTAGCGGTCGTCGGCGGCCGCGGGCTCCACCGCCGCGGCATTCCAGATGCGGACGTGCTCATCGACAAGAGCCCGGACCTCGCCGTCCATGGCTTCCAGCCTGTCCGAAAGGAGGGATTGCGTGTCCATCGGCTCCATTCGTTCCAAGTATGCGCTTTGATTTTACCCTTTTTTCTACGAAAAAGCCGGAATTCGGGTTCACCCGAAATCCCCGGGACGGGTTTTCGCCAATCGCGTGCCGGAATTCCGCGCTCGGCCCGGGCCCGGACAGGCTCCCGCAGAAAGGGCTCGGCGGCGGGGTCTAGCCCGCCTCCGGGAGGGCCTCGGCGGCCCGACGGGAAACTCGGGCGACGGGTATCCCGTTGCCGTGCAACCGTTTGACGAGGCCGCCGACTTGGTTTATCATGGTAAAATAATGGGTGCAGTGAAGAAAAAGTCTATCAGGAAAAGGATCCTGTCGGTGGGGTTCGCCGCAGCCCTGATCATTTTCTGCGTGATCTATCTTACCGTCCTCCAGAAGGACGTATCGGGCATCAGCCTGGGGAAGCAGACCGCCGAGCGGGGCGACATCCAGGCCACAGTTCTCACCACGGGCACCTTGAATCCGGTCACGGTCGTGGACATCGGGAGCCAGGTTTCCGGCCTGGTCACGGCCCTCTATGCGGACTTCAATTCCCATGTCGAAAAAGGCCAGGCTTTGGCCCGGCTCGACCCCGAGCCGTTCGAGGTCAGGGTGAAGCAGGCCGAGGCCAGCAACCGCGGCGCTCAGGCGGACCTCGAAAAAGCCAAGATCAATTATGACAACGCCGAGAGCAAGTACGAGCGGGCCAAGGTCCTTTTCGACAAGGCCCTGATTTCGATCGAGGAGAAGGAAACGGTTGAATCGCAGTACCTGAGCGCCAAGGCGGACGTCGTTTCCGCCCGCTCCCGGCTGGTCCAGTCGAAATCGGCGCTGGACTCGGCCAAGGTCGACCTGAGCTACACGGTCATCGAGTCCCCGATCTCCGGCGTCGTCATCAACCGGGCCATCAATGTCGGCCAGACCGTGGCGGCCCGGTTCGCGGCCCCGACTCTCTTCCAGATCGCGGACGACCTGACTAAGATGCGGGTCGAGTGCAACATCCGCGAGGCCAACATCGGGATGGTCCGCCAGGGTCAGGAAGTCGAATTCACCGTGGACGCCTATCCCGGCCTTCCCTTCAATGGGAGGGTCAGCCAGGTCCGGTTCGCCCCGGAGCAGGTCCAGAACGTCGTCTCCTACATCACGGTCGTGGACGTCGACAACCCCGACATGAAGTTGCTTCCGGGAATGACCGCGAACATCACCATCGCTGTCGGACAGGCTCAAGACGTGCTGCTGGTGCCCAACGCGGCCCTCAGGTTCGTCCCGCCGTCGGACCTGGGCCTCAAGCTCGAGTCCGGGCCGGGTGACGCTGCCGAGGCCGGGGGGCCGAGAGCGGGCGGCGACTTGCTGCCCGACGGGCTGACCAGCGAACAGTGGAACGCGGGCCTGAGGAGCGTCTGGGTCCGTGAGGCAAACGGCCCCCTGCGCATGGTCCTCGTCCGCACGGGGCTAACGGATACCGCGAAGACTGAAATCAGGGCGGTGGTGCAAGGGGAGTTGCACGAGGGGGACACGGTCGTGACCTGGGCCAAGACCCCTGAGAGCGAGCGCCTGCGCAAGGCCTCGTCGATGAGACGGGGACATTTCCACTAAGCCGAGCGCGCCTCCGCCGGTCCGCCGGAGATGAACCGGCGGGCGGCTCCCGGTCAGCCCGGAATTTTCGGACTTCTTGACAAATCCCCGGGCCGAAAATACTATCGCGGCATGGACGCGCCGACCATGCCCGACGGACGGCTTCTCTCCCTGGACACCCTGCGCGGCTTCGACATGTTCTGGATCATTGGCGGGGACGCGTTTTTTCAGGCCCTGGCGCGGGTGACGGGCTGGGGCTGGGCCGGCGGCTGGGCCGGCCAGCTCGACCACGCCGCCTGGCAGGGCTTCCATTTTTACGACCTTGTTTTTCCTCTCTTCATGTTCATCTCCGGCGTCGCCATCCCATACTCCCTGCTGGCCAAGGCGGAGCGCGGGCTGGACAAACGCCGGATCTACGAACACCTGATCCGGCGGGCGGTTCTCCTCGTCTTCCTGGGTTTCGTCTACAACGGGCTCCTGCAGTTCGATTTCGCGAACCAGCGCTACGCGAGCGTTCTCGGGCAGATCGGGCTGGCTTATTTCTTCGCCGGGCTGATCATGCTGAACGTCAGGAGCTTTCGGGGGCGGGTGGCGGTCCTCCTGGGGATCCTTTCGGCCTATGCGGCCGTCCAGCTCCTGGTCCCGGTCCCCGGGGTCGGAGCCGGGGTCTTGACGCCGGAGGGAACGATCAACGGCTTCGTCGACCGGCTCCTCCTGCCGGGTCGGCTGTACGACAAGATCTTCGACCCGGAAGGGATTCTGTGCGTCATCTCCGCTGTCAGCGTGACGCTGATGGGGGGGCTGGCCGGGAGTCTGCTGCGGCGCGAGAAACCGTCGGGGCGGGGCAAGACCCTCGTGCTGGCGGCGACGGGCGGCGGCCTGGTTCTCCTCGGGCTCGTCCTGAGAGGCTGGTACCCCATAATCAAGAAGGCCTGGACCTCGACCTTCGACATCTACGCGGCCGGCTGGTCGTTCCTCCTGCTGGCCGTCTTCTTTCTGGTGATCGATGTCTGGAAGTTCCGTAAATGGACATTTTTCTTCAGGGTCATCGGGCTGAACTCCATCACGATCTACGTCGGGAGCCGGATCATCGATTTCTACCCGACCAGCAAGTTTCTTTTCGGGGGCGCGGCCCGGCTCTCGGGAACGGCCGGCGTCCTGATCATAGAGGCCGGGGTCATCGCCCTCGAATGGCTCCTGCTTTGCTATCTTTTCCAAAAGGCCACGTTCCTCAGGGTCTAGCCCTCCTCCCGCGTGTGCCGTGAGCGGGCGCTTCGATCCAACCCTTGCCTGCCCCCCCTTGAACTTCCTTGCGCCCTTGACCCTCGGACTGATATCTGATATATTAGGTATTAGAAGGATATAAAATGGGGTGTCGCTTGGAGATTTCAGAAGGTATACCGCGATGACAGGGCGGATTTTCGACGTGAAGCGGTACTCGATCCACGACGGACCGGGTATCCGGACCACGGTTTTTTTCAAGGGCTGTCCCCTGCGCTGCCTCTGGTGCCACAATCCGGAGGGCATCCACGGGCTGCCGGAGCTCATGCACTTGGAATCGCGCTGCGCCCGCTGTTATGCCTGCGAGGCGGCTTGCCCCCGCGCGGCCATCGGTCGAGCCCGAGAGGGCGCCGTCCTCATCGATCGTGAAAAATGCGACCTCTGCGGGAAATGCGCGAGCGCCTGTGTCTATGATGCCATGCAGCTGGCCGGCCGTGAGGTGTCCGTGTCCGAGCTCGTGGAGGAGATCGAGCGGGACCGCATATTCTTCGAACAGTCGGGCGGGGGAGCGACCGTCTCCGGCGGCGACCCCCTGAGCCAACCGGCTTTCCTCGAAGATCTGCTCGACGCGCTCCGGGCCCGGGGCATTCATACGGCCGTCGATACGTCGGCCTTCGCGCCGGGCGAGCTGGTGGACAGGATGGCGGCCAAGGCCGGTCTCGTGCTTTGCGACCTGAAGGTCGTGGACGACGCGAAGCACCGCGAGTTCACGGGCGTCGCGAACGGCCCGATTCTCGAAAACCTGAAGCGGCTGGCGGAGGGCCCGGCCGAGGTCTGGGTCCGGATGCCGCTTCTCGCCGGCGTCAACGACGGCGAAGAGGACATTCGGGCGGCCATCGCTTTCCTGGGTTCGCTCCCGACGATTAGGACGGTGGGCCTCCTGCCCTATCACTCCGGCGGTTTCGCGAAGGCCCGGCGGCTGGGCACCGAAGCCTCGTTCAGGGCCTTCGAGCCGCCCACGGCCGAGCGTTGCGCCGCGATCGAGGCGGATTTCCGCAAGGCCGGTTTCCTCGTCCACAAAGGAGGATGAGCCATGAACGACCGCATCGCCAGGCTGAGGGAGCAAAGCCTCCGGGCCAGGCCGTCGATCAGCGTCGAGAGGGCCCGGCTGATCACGGAGTTCTATAAGACCGCCGAGGCGCGGAATGCCTCCGCGCCCATGCGGCACGCCCTGGCCTTCAAGCACCTCATGGAGAGAAAGGCGGTCTGCATCAATGACGGCGAGCTGATCGTGGGCGAAAGGGGGCCGGCCCCCAAGGCCACGCCGACGTACCCGGAGGTCTGCGCCCATTCCCTGCAGGACCTCGCCTTTCTCAACGACCGGAAGAGGACCGCCTTCGCCGTCGACGGGGAGACCCGGAAGCTCTACGCCGAGGAGATCATCCCCTTCTGGCGCGGGCTGTCCATTCGCGACAGGATCTTCGCCGAGATGACCCCCGAATGGAAGGACGCCTACGAGGCCGGAATATTCACCGAGTTCATGGAACAGCGGGCCCCCGGCCACACCGTTCTCGACGGGAAGATTTACGAGCGGGGGCTGCTCGACTTCAAGCAGGATATCGGGGAGGCGCTGGCCGGGCTCGATTTCATGACCGACCCCGAGGCCTACGACAAGCGGGAGGAGCTGCGGGCCATGGCGGTCTCGATCGACGCCGTCATCACCTTCGCCGGGAGGCACGCCGCCCTGGCGCGCGAGATGGCCGCGGCGGAGGAGGACCCGGGGCGGAAGCAGGAGCTCGAACGGATCGCCGAAGTCTGCGGGCACGTTCCGGCCCACGCGCCGCGCGATTTCCGGGAGGCCCTGCAGATGTACTGGTTCGTGCACCTCGGCGTCATCACCGAGTACAACACCTGGGATTCGTTCAACCCGGGCCGGCTCGACCAGCACCTCTGGCCGTTCTACGAGAAGGGGCTGGCCGAGGGCTCGCTGACCAGGGAGAGCGCCCGGGAGCTGCTCCAGGCCTTCTGGGTGAAGTTCAACAACCAGCCCGCGCCGCCCAAGGTCGGGGTTACGGCCGAGGAGAGCGGAACCTACACGGATTTCGCCCTGATCAACGTCGGCGGCCTCAAGCCTGACGGAAGCGACGCGGTCAACGAGCTCTCCTACCTCATCCTCGAGGTCATCGAGGAGATGCGCATCCTGCAGCCGAGCTCCATGGTGCAGGTCAGCGCCAAGGGGCCGGACGCGTTCCTGATGCGGGCCCTCGAGATCGTCCGGACCGGGTTCGGGCAGCCGTCGATCTTCAACACCGACGCCATCGTCCAGGAGCTCGTCCGGCAGGGCAAATCGGTCGAGGACGCCCGGAACGGCGGGTCCAGCGGGTGCGTCGAGGCCGGGGCGTTCGGCAAGGAGGCCTACATCCTGACCGGCTACTTCAACCTGCCCAAGGTCTTCGAGATCACCCTCCACAACGGGGTCGACCCCGCGACGGGAAGGAGGATCGGCGCCGAAACGGGCGAGGCCGCCGGGTTCGCCGATTTCGAGACACTTTTCGAGGCCTTCGAGAGGCAGGTCCGCCACTTCATCGACATCAAAATCCGGGGCAACAACGTCATCGAGAAGCTGTTCGCGACGTATCTGCCGGCGCCGTTCCTGTCGGTGCTCATCGACGACTGCATCAGGAAGGGCAAGGACTACCACTGGGGCGGAGCGCGCTACAACACGAACTACATCCAGGGTGTGGGGATGGGGACGATCACCGACGCCCTGAGCGCGATCAAGCACGCCGTTTACGACCACGGCCACGTCACGATGGCGGAAATGCTCGAGGCCCTGGACAGAGACTTCGAGGGGTACGAGGGCCTCAGGGGACGTGTGCTCAACAAGACGCCGAAATTCGGCAACGACGACGACTACGCCGACGGCCTGATGAAGCGGGTTTTCGAGGCCTACTTCGGGGCCGTGGACGGGCGGCCGACGATGCGGGGCGGGACCTACCGGATAAACCTGCTCCCGACGACGGTCCATGTGTACTTCGGGAAGATGACGGGGGCCACGGCGGACGGGCGGAAGGCGGGGGGGCCGGTTTCCGAAGGAGTGTCGCCGGTCCAGGGGGCGGACCGCAAGGGACCGACGGCGGTCCTTAAGTCGCTGGGCAAGATGGACCATGTGCGGACGGGCGGGACGCTTCTCAACCAGAAGTTTACGCCGCAGCTGCTCGAGGACGAGGCGGGTCTTCGGGGCGTCAAGGACCTGGTGCGGTCCTACTTCCGGCTGATGGGCCACCATATCCAGTTCAACGTGGTAACGGCCGCAACCCTGCGTGAAGCCCAGAGGAACCCCGGAAAGCACAGGGACCTCATCGTGCGGGTCGCCGGCTACAGCGATTACTTCGTCGACTGCAGCGCCGAGCTTCAGGAAGAGATCATCAGGAGGACCGAGCACGCGGAGCTGTAGGGCGGTCCGGCAAGAACGGTACCGGGTCTACAAAATGCTGGTTTTTAAGCAAAGACGGTACCGGGTTTGAAAAATGCCCGTTTTCAATAGTGCCGGCTAGCCATGAATAGCGCCTCATTTTAGGCCTTATTGCCCTCTTTGCGGGCCCCAAAATGCGAAGCTAAGACATTCAGGCTGACGTATCGCCGGCTTTCCCGCCGTTTGGGACCCGGTAATTCCTGCGCACGTAGAAGAAACCGAAAAAGATGATGATTGCCAAGATCGAAAAAACGACCAGATCGCGCATCATGAAGGTCGGGTCATGTTTGAGGAACATGACCCATCCCATGGCGTTGACGGCGATGATCTGGGTGAAAAAGAACCCGTAGAACAGGCTGATGACGGGATAAGCCGTGCGGGGCCTGGCCCATAAGAGATAGACGCTCACCAGCCCGAGCGGCACCGAGAAGCCGAGGTCGAAGACGCGGACCAGCCAGAAAGCGGTCGGGGCGATGTCGTAGCCGCGCGTGGTTCCCGTCCGGATGACCTCCTGGACTTCCCTGATCCACAGAGCCGCAAAAACGAGGAGAAACGTCGAAAAGAGAACGGAATAGACCAGAAGCCCCGGTTTCTTGAAACGGCTCTCCGCCGCCTTCGGAAAGGCGGCCAGCGCATAGAGGAGGATGATCAGGGCGGCGGCCAGGACGAAGATGAACAGGAAGGCGACCTCCTGGCTGTTCCCCGTGTAAACCGGCGAGCTCCATTCCCAGCCGACCGAATAGCTGAGCGCATAGTACATCAGGAACAGCGGTGTGGCCAGGAGCAGTGACGCGGCCCACCGTTTGCTTAGAAGCAGCCCCGCGCCGCCGATAAACAGAAGGGGGCTCAACACGGCGAGGTTGACCACGTCCTGGCCGATGAGCTGGTTGCTGATGACCGCGGCCGTCCTGTAAGTGACGGCGCCTCGGACGAGCGGTCCTTGAACGGCCAGGTAGACGAGAACCGTTCCGGTCAGGGCCGCCAGCGCCGCGACGAACAGCCGCTCGAACGGGCTGCCGAAGGAACTGTCGTTTGCCATGTTGCCGGGCCCTCCCTTTTTCGACTTCGCGGCCTGTAAGCCGGCCGGGGCGCGATCTCCGTCCACCCGGAACGAGAATCCGGACTCGATTTTGCGCAGCCTGACCCCAATCAGTCTGACTGCGTTCGCACAGGCAGGACCACGTGGGAGGGGTGCTCCCTGGAGCGGAAGACGCGCTGGGTGGCGGGCCGAAAATCCGAGGCTTTGGCCAGGAAGATGTTCTCGACGAAGGTCTGCGGGTTCCGGTCGATCAGGGGAAACCAGGTGCTCTGGACCTGGACCATGATCTTGTGACCCTTGAGGAAGCGGTGGTCCGCGCCGTGGAGGTCGATGGTGTAGTCCGTGACGGCGTTCGGGACGAGCGGCCCGGGCGTCTCGAAGCTTCGCCGGAAGCGGCCGCGGAGGACGTCATTGGCGATCATGAGCTGATAGCCGCCCATGGTCGGCTGGGGCGGGTAATCCTCGGGATAGACGTCGATCAGCTTTACGATCCAATCGCTGTCCGTGCCGGAGGTCGAGGCGCACAGGCGGGCCAGGATGCGGCCGGTGACCGTGACATCCTCGGTGAGCGGCTCGGTTTCCCAGCTCAGGACGTCCGGGCGCAGGTGGGCGAAGCGCTGGTCTCCGACGAGCCAGGTCCGCCAGCCCGAGCCGCGAGGGTCGTAGGTCGGCTCGACGGGACGCGGGCGATAGGGCACGGGACGGGCCGGGTCGGAGACGTAAGTGTCGAAGGCGCCGGTTTCGTCGCTCCCGGGCGGGGCTTCGAAGGAAAGCTTCCCGCCCCCGCGGAAGTAGAGGTTCCGGTCCGAGGTCAGGTCGCGGGGCGGCCATCTGTTGTAGCGCCGCCAAGCGTTGGCCCCCGTTTCGAACGTCACCGCCTCCCGGATATCCCAGGCGCCCTTGTCCTTCAGGTAATGGGCGAAGAACGGGGCCTGGATATTCTCCCGGAAATATTTCGACGTGTTCGAGCCGAAACTGATCCGTCCCAGGGAGCTGCCGTCGCCCCGCATCCAGCCGCCGTGGTTCCACGGGCCGGCGACGAAGAAGTTTTCGTTCTTCCGGTCCAGGGGCTCGAGGGTCTCGTAGATCTTCTGGGGTCCGTAGAAGTCTTCCTGGTCCCACCAGCCGGCCACGGTCAGCGTCGGGACCGTGACGTGCGTCAGGTAGGGAGCCATAGCCTGCTTCTGCCAGAAGGCGTCGTAGTTCGGATGGGCGACGAAATCGTTCCAGCTCGGGATCTTTCCGAGGAGGACCTTCTCGTTAACCCCGGCCAGCGGACCGAGCCGGAGGTACCATTCGAAGGTGTCGTAGCGGTCGAAAGCGAAGTTCGTGTTTTCCTTGGACGTCTCCATCATGGCCGCGTACTCGAAGCCGTAGCTCAGGCGGAAGGCGCCGTTGTGATGGAAGTCGTCCCCGAGATACATGTCGGCCGGCGAGGCCTGGGGCGACACGGCCTTCACGGCTGGGTGGGGGTCGATCATGGCCATGGCCGTCAGCCAGCCGCCGTAGGAGATCCCCATCAGGCCGACGCGCCCGTTGTTTCCGGGAACGTGCTTGAGCAGCCATTCGACGGTGTCGTAGGCGTCCGTGCTCTCGTCGATCGCCCTCGGATCGCCTTTGTCGCGGGGCGGCCGCTGCATCACGAAGCGACCTTCAGACCCGTAGCGTCCCCGGATGTCCTGAAAGACGAAGAGGTAGCCCTCCTCGACGAGCTCCTTGTAGGGTTCCGACGCCAGCGGCAGGACCGAGGCCGGGGCCCCGTAGGGGGTGCGCATCAACAGAAAGGGCAGGGGCGTCGAGACCTTCCTGGGTGTGAAGATGACGGTGTGCAGCTTCACTCCATCTCTCATGGGGATCATGGCCTGGGTGATCTCGACGTCCGGGGCTTTGGACGGGGCCACGGATGCGAAGATCGTGATGGCGGCCGCCAGTGCCAGGACGAGCACGAGCCATCGCGTTTTTAATTTCGAATGTCTCATTGCGCACTCCTTAACTGCCCGGCCTCCGGCCAGGCGCGGCCGGGCATCGGATCGCTTCCGGGAGCGTAAGTCGTCGTTTTGGGGCCTCGAAAGAAGGACTTAAGATGAAAAACAGGCCCGTATTTGGAGTTATCATATTTATAATATGTGACTTATCTTGGTCCGACCCCAACCAGGGCTTTGAGGACGCCGCCGCGGTAGTGCAGGGCCGTGTCGAAGGCCCGCTGCGTCTCCTCGAGCGGGAAGGTGTGCGTGGCCAGGAAGTCGATGTCGACGGCGCGGCCCCCGATCATCTCCAGGGCCTTCTCCATGCACCGGTTCTGGCGCCGCACGTTCTGCAAGCGGATCTCGCGCCGCCTCAACCGGCTGATGTTGAACGACACCCGTTGTTCAAGCGGAATTCCCACCAGCATCAGCGTCCCGCCGGGCTTCAGGAGCTCCACGGCCTGGTCCAGGGCCTCCTGCTTTCCGCAACACTCGAAGACGAAGTCGAGTCCGTGCGGCTCCCGCTCGAGGATGTCCCTGACGACGTCCAGGCGCAGAGGGTTTCCGGTCCAGCCGGCCCCCGAACGGCGTGCCGCGGCCTCTAGCCTGTCCTCGACCTTGTCGGTCACGAACGGAGGCGCGGCGCCCCGATTTCCCAGCGCGAGCCCCACGCACATCCCGATCGGGCCCGATCCCAGAACGGCGGCGGTCCTTCCCTCGACGCCGCCGGCCAGGTCAACGGCGTGAACGGCGATCGACAGCGGTTCGGCCAGCGTGGCCTGGGTGAAAGTCATCCCGTTCGGCATCGGAAGGCAGTTCTCCTCCGGCATGACGATAAACTCGGCCAGGGCGCCGGGCCGCTCCTTGGGGTGCCCCAGGAACTCGATCGTCCGGCAGGTGTTCGGCCGGCCGGCCCGGCACTGATCGCAGGCGCCGCACGAGATGGCCGGTTCGACCGCGACCCGGTCTCCCGCCTGAACGCGCGTCACGCCCCGCCCCGCGTCCTCCACGACCCCGGCGCACTCGTGTCCGAGCACGACGGGATATTTCATGACCGTATCGCCGACGATCTTCTCACTGAAATAGTGCAGGTCGCTGCCGCAGATGCCCACGGTTGCGACGCGCACGAGGACATCCGTTTTTCCCTTGATCTCGGGCTTCGGCCGGTCCCGGATTTCGACCCTTCCGGGCCCGACGAGAACGGCGGCCTTCATGATCCCCTATTATAGCGCATCTTCGCCGGCGGAGCACCGCGGGGCCGGGGTGTTCGCCGTCGCGCGCCTGACGCCGGGCCTTGCGAGCGGCGACCCGGCGCCGGTCGAGGCAGGAGTCGGCTATCGGCCGGCCGTCTCTTCGAGTTGGACGAGCTCGATGTCGGCCGTGCGGGCCAGATAAGCCTCGAGAAACGGCTTGTGGGCGGCGCCGTAGATGACAAGAATGCGCCCGCCCGGATGAAGCGCCGCCACGGCCCGGATCCGCGCGGCGATCTTCAGGTTTCGGTTTTCCCAGAGCCCCAGGCGGGAGCGGTCCGTGCCGCTCGCGAAGCGCGTGCGCAGAAAGACGCCCCACTGGGACTCGATGTCGGCCTTCGCGTATTCCGGCGAGTTGAGAAAAACGTACTGAGGCAGGAGGTCGCCCGCCCGGACGCATGCCTCGAGGCGGGCGGAGGATTCCGAGTAGATCGGGGACTTGGACGCGGCCGCGAGAAGCGGATTCCCCTCGAAGTCCTTCTCCATCTGTGGCATGAACTCGGCATAGGCGTCGAGATCTTCGAAGTCGTCCACGGGGTCGAGTTTCTCCAGGCCCAGCCTCCGGGCCAGCCGGGCGGCCAGGGCCGGAACCTCGTTGACCCTGGCCGCCTCGCCGTCGAGATCCGCGGCCAGGCCGGGAGGGACCACCGTCTGGGCCTCCTTTTCCCCGGCGCTGAGCAAGGACCACTGCAACGCGGCCGAGTCGGGTTCGTAGGCGGCCAGCATCCACAGGGCCAGGCCCGCCCTGTCTCCGGGGCTCATATGCCCCGACCCGGAGGCCCGGGCAGCCCGCAGGAGCTCCCTGACCTTCGCCGAGGCGGCCTCCGGCGCGGTCTGCAGGAGATCCATGGCCCGCTTTCCCAGGCCGAGGTGCCTGGCGGCGAAGCCGTCCAGGACTTCCCCGTAGAGAGGACCGGCATCCCGGCGCAGCGCGAGCTCCTGGACGCGCGAGCCCGGCAGAGCCTCGACGCAGACGGCGTCGGGCCGGAACTTCTCGAGCCGCGAGACCAGGTCGTCGAGCATCCCGGGCGAGAAGGTCTCGGCGATCTGGCGGAGATGAAACGTCGCCAACACCAGGACCCGGGTCCGGTCGGCTTCCGGCTGGAGAGCCTGGAGCCGGTCGACGGCGCTTTCCTGTTCCCGCTCGCGTCCCCCGGCCGAACATCCCGTGTGGACGGCGGGAAGGGCGAACGCGACGGCGAGAAAAAACCCGACCGCGGCCCTGGGGCCGATGATATGACGATGACGGCAATTGAACATAATCCTGTCCTTCATAGGGTTAACGCAACGGAAGAGGCAAAGGTTCACGCCGTCCGTTTTGAACCCGCCCCCCGGCCGGCCTTCCGGGTGTCGCGCCGCGGCCTCCGCTAGAACGGGTTTTCCGTCGGGTAAGGCCGGCCGGCAGGCCGGTTGAATGAGACGTCTTCGACGCCGAGCATGCGCATCGCGGCCCAGAAGGTCTTCCCCGCGTGGGCGAAGGCCACGGCCGCGTGGTGGGGGAAGCGCTTCTCGATCAGGACGTGCCTGTAGAACCGGCCCATCTCGCGGATGCCGAAGACCCCGATGGCGCCGAAACTCCGGGGGTCGATGTCGAGGACTTCGCCCTCGGCCATGTAGGCCCGCAGCGCGGTGTCGGCGGTCGACTGGAGCCTGAACAGAGTGACGCCTCCCGTCCGGATCCGGCCTTCGAGCGTGCCGCGGGTGATCTTCGGCTCGCGGCCCGGCTCCATGAGCCTGTGCATGATGAGCTGGTGGCGGATCTCGGGATTCACCATGCAGGCCGAAGGCGTGTTGCCGCAGTGGAAGCCCATGAAGAGGTCGGTGGGCTTGTACCCCCCGGCCGCCGCCTCGGCCTCCTCGATCATGTCGTACGGCACCGTGTTGTTGACGTCGAGCAGCGTCGCCGGGAGTGCGGTGGCGCAGGTGCAGATGTACTCGCTCAGGGCGCCGTAGATGTCCACCTCGCAGGCGACCGGAATGCCGCGCGCGGCCAGCCGCGAATTGACATAGCAGGGCACGAAGCCGAAGTAGGATTCGAAGGCCGGCCAGCACTTGTCGGCGAACACCCCGAACTCGGAAGCCCCGAGGTTTCGCTCCATGAATTGGAGCAGGGCCACCTCGAACTGGGCCATCGCCTCCAGGAGGTCGGGATAGCGGTGGCCGGGCCCGAGCTCCCTGGCCATGTCGGCGGCCACGGCCTTGACGCCGGGGTCGCGCTCGGCCTTGGTGAAAATGTCGTAGAGGTCGAGCTCGCTGTTTTCCATGACCTCGACGCCCAGGTCGTAGAGGGGCTTGATGGGCGCGTTGCAGGCCACGAAGTCCTGGGGCCGCGGCCCGAAGGCGAAGATCTTGAGCTTGCCGAGGCCGAGGACGACCCGGGCCACCGGGGCGAAATCGCGGATCATCTCGGCCACTTCGGACGGGGTGCCGACGGGGTACTCGGGGATGTGGGCCCGGAGCCCGCGCAGCCCCAGGTTGTACGAGGCGCTCAGGAGGCCGCAATAGGCGTCGCCTCTTCCGGCGACCAGGTCCTTGCCCGTCTCCTCGGCCGCCCCGGCGAACATCACCGGGCCGCCGAACTTCCGGGCGAGCATGGTCGCGGGACCTTCGGGTCCGAAATTGCCGAGGTAGACGACCAGCGCGTTAACGCTCTTCGAACGGACCTCTTCCAGGGCCTGGAGGACGTGCGTCTCGTTCTCGACCGTCGTCCCGATTTCCGTGAGCGGCAGGCCGGCCGCGGCGCATTCGGCGGCGACGCGGGACCGTCTCTTGCGCGACAGCTCGATCGGAAAGCAGTCGCGGCTGACGGCCACGATGCCGAGCCGGATCTCTGGAATGTTGGTCATGTCAGGACTCCTTGTCCCGGGACCTGTCCTGCCCGTAAGTGGCGCCCGGGCCGTGTTTTCGCTGGTAGTGCTTCTTGAGGACGTGGGCCTCGAGGCCGGCCTGTCTGCGGTTGAGGAGCAGCGTGCCGAAGGCGATCTTGGCGACGTGCTCGAGAACGATCCCGTTGCGCACGGCCTCGTCCGGCGTTTCGCCCCAGGTGAACGGGCCGTGCCCGGCGACCAGGACGGCCGGGATACGGGCCGGGTCCAGACGGGCGAAGCGTTCGACGATGACCCGGCCGGTGTTGATCTCGTACTCTCCGTCCACTTCCTCCGCGGTCAGCGGCCGGGTGACGGGAATGGGGCTGGCGAAGTGGTCGGCGTGAGTCGTCCCGTAGCACTTGATGTCCTTGCGGGCCTGCGCGAACATCGTGGCGTAGCTGCTGTGGGCGTGGGCGACGCCCCCGATGTCCGGAAAGGCCTTGTAGAGCTCGAGGTGGGTCGGCAGGTCCGAAGAGGGCTTGAGCCAGCCTTCGATGATCTTGCCCTCGAGGTCCGTGAGGATGATGTCCTCGACCTTGAGCTCCGCGTACGGCACGCCGCTCGGTTTGATAGCGACGATTTCCCGCCGCCGGTCGATCCCGCTGGCGTTGCCGAAGGTCAGAATGGCCAGGCCCGATTTGGGCAGGTCCTGGTTGGCCTTGAAGACGGCTTCCTTCAATTCGTCGAGCATGGTTATCCTCCCAGCACGCGATCCCTCACGTCGAGCAGGCCCTTCATGACATGGAAGAGGTTCCCCTTCCAGGCCTTCGTGCCGAACGCGTCGTGGAGCTCGCGGTAGAGCGCGTAGAGATCGGCGTAAACCTTATGATTTTCCGGCCGGGGCTTGAAGGTCTTTTTGCGGACGCCGGACATGGCGGCCTGGGCGTCGGTGAACGTGTCGTAGCCGCCGCCGCGTTTCCCGGCCGCGACCGCCCCGGCCATGGCCGAACCGAGAGCGCAAGTCTGGGCCGAGCGGGCGACCTTCATCTCGAGCCCGGTGACGTCGGCGTAGATCCGCATGACGAGAGGGTTTTTCTCTGCGATGCCGCCGCAGTTGACGACCTCGCGGACCGCGATGCCGAATTCCTCGAACCGCCTGATGATCGTCAGCGCTCCGAAGGCCGTGGCCTCGATGAGGGCCCTGTAGATTTCCTCGGGCCGGGTCCGCAGGGTCAGGCCGACGATGAGGCCGGTCAGGCGCTGGTCGACGAGGACCGTGCGGTTGCCGTTCAGCCAGTCCAGGGCCAGGAGGCCGGACTGGCCGGGCTTGAGAGCGGCGGCCTTCCGGGTCAGGGCCTCGTGCGAGCCCTTCCGCGGTCCGCCGGGCTGGACCTCGTTCACGAACCAGTTGAAGATGTCGCCGACGGCCGATTGGCCGGCCTCGAGCCCGAGAAAGCCGGGCAGGACCGAGCCGTCCACGATGCCGCAGAGGCCCGGGATGTCGGGCAGTTTCTTCCCGGCCGGCCAGACGCAGATATCGCAGGTGCTGGTCCCGATGATCTTGACGAAACGCCCCGTGCCGACGCCCGAGCCGATGCCGCCGAGATGGGCGTCGAAGGCCCCGACCGCGACCGGCACCCCCGGGCGAAGGCCGAGCTTCTTGGCCCAGTCCCGGGTCAGGCCGCCGGCCGCGGTGTCGGAGGTGCAGGTCTTCTTGTAGAGCCTGTCGCGGAGGTCGCCGAACCGCGGGTCGAGGTTGGCCAGGAAGGCCTTGGCCGGGAGCCCGCCCCACGCGTCGCCGAACATGGCCTTGTGGCCGGCGGCGCAGCGGCTGCGCTTCATGGTCAGCGGGTTGGCGGTCCCGGTCAGGACGGCCGGGATGTAGTCGGCGCACTCGACCCAGGAGTACGCCGCCGAGGCGACCTTGGGGTCGACCCGGAGGCAGTGGAGGATCTTGCTGAAAAACCACTCCGAGGAATAGGTCCCGCCGCACTTGGCCAGGTATTCGGGATGAGTCTTGGCCGCAAGAGCGGTGATTTCGGCGGCCTCGGCATGGGCCGTGTGGTCCTTCCAGAGCCAGGCCTGGGCGTTGGGATTCCTCCGGAATTCCTTGTACAGGGCCAGGGGTTTCCCGGCCCTGTCGACCGGCAGTGGGGTGGAGCCGGTGGTGTCGACGCCGATCCCGATGATGGCGGTGGGCGCGAAGGCCTTGGCCTTCTTTCCGGCCGCGGCGAGGGCGCCCTTGACGCTGGCTTCGATGCCGCGCAGCCAGTCGGCCGGGTTCTGACGGGCCAGATTCGGGTTCTTCGGATCGAGGATTATCCCGGCCTCGCCCGTGGGGTAGGAGAAGATCGCGGTCCCGACCTCGTCGCCGTTCCGGACATCGACGACGAGGGCCCGGACCGAGTTGGTGCCGAAGTCGAGTCCCAGGGCGTAGCGGGATTTGGGCTTTTCGGGCAATGACGGCTCCTTTCGGGTGTGCGCTCGGGGCATTTGTCCCCCTATTATACTCGGCCGCCGCCCCAGAACAACCGCAAAACGAGTTCCCAGGGACGAAAAAAGGCCGGGCGGATCCAGCAAGATCGGTACCGGGTCTACAAAATGCCGGAAAAGGCCTGCGCTTGCCAAGCTCAACTCAGTCGGCCAAGCCCGAGTTTTCGCCCTCAGGGACCGGCATTCAGCGCGGTCGGACACCGGTCTGGCTCGAAGAGCGCCTTGCTGGCGGGATGCCTGTCAATAATCTCACTGGAGACCGACTTCCCCGGGCAACGAACGAGTGCTGCAAAGGCGAAAAAAACCAGCAGATTGTAGACCCGGTACCGTTCTTGCTGGTTTTGGGGGGCCGGTCGCGGCGGGTTGGTATATAATGGACGGCGCCTGGGGACATTCGAGCGAGACGGCCATGCGGCGCGATCACAATATCCAAGCGCCGACAGGAATTCTCCGGGTCACGCTCCGGACACACCCAAGGCCGATAAGGAGGGACCATGACATTTCGCCTCAGCCGGAAGGCATGCGTTTTCTTCGCAATCGCGGTCTGTGCCGCAATCGGGCTCGTCGGAGCGATGGCCGGGCGGGCCGAGGCCCAAGCTAGGCCCGGAGCCGACTTCCTGTCGGGTTTCTCGTACCGGGCCCTCGGTCCTTATCGGGCCGGGTCCTGGGTGACGAGCTTCGCCGTCCCCGACTTCCCGCCGCGGGAGCACTTGTACACGTTCTATGTCGGGACGCGGAACGGCGGCGTGTGGAAGACGACGAACGGCGGGATCACATTCGAGCCCGTCTTCGACGCCCAGCCCAAGCTCTCGGTCGGCGACGTGGCCCTGGCTCCATCGGACCCGGACATCGTCTGGGTCGGGACGGGCGAGGCCTACTGCGCCCGGAGCTCCAACAGCGGCGACGGCGTCTGGAAGTCGAGCGACGCCGGCAAGACGTGGACGAACATGGGCCTGCGCGACTCCCAGCACATCGCCCGGATCATCGTCCACCCGAAAACCCCCGAAATCGTCTATGTGGCATCCATGGGGCACCTGTTTTCGACCAACGCCGAGCGCGGCGTGTTCAAGACCGTCGACGGCGGCAAGACCTGGCAGAAGGCCCTCTACGTCGACGACAAGATCGGGGCCGTCGACCTGGCCATGGTCCTCTCCGACCCCGAAACGCTCTACGCGGCCACCTACGACAAGGCCCGCCTTCCCTGGAATTACGAACTCGGAGGGCCCGGGAGCGCCATCTATAAGACGGCGGACGGCGGCAAGTCCTGGACGCGGCTCGCCGGGGGCCTTCCGACGGGCCGGATCGGCCGCATCGGCCTTGACGTCTACCAGAAAAACCCCGATCTCCTCTACGCCGTCGTCGAGGACGGCAACCCGCGCCCGCCGACCCCGCAGGAGGCCGAGCAGGACAAGCGCCGCGGCGGGTCGCCCCCGGCCCGCACCGTAGGCAACATCGTCTATCGAAGCGACGACGCGGGCAAGACCTGGCGCAAGATCAACGCCGGATACGAGGCGGCCCTGAACAAGGCGCCCTATTCCTTCAACCAGCTCCGCATCGACCAGAACGACCCCGATACGGTGTACATTACCGGCCAGTCGCTCGTCAGCACCAACGACGCGGGCAAAACCTGGAAGGGCCTCAGCTGGCCGTCGAACGGTGTTTTCCAGAAAGCCTTCGGCGATTGGCGGGCGATGTGGGTGGACCCGCAGGACGGCAACCGCCTGATCTTCGGCTCCGACGGCGGGGTCAACGTTTCCTTCGACCGCGGCCGGACCTGCGTCCACCTTTACAACATCCCGCTCGGCGAGTTCTACGCCGTCGGGGTGGACATGGAGGACCCGTACAACATTTACGGCGGCCTGCAGGACCACGACTCCTGGAAGGGCCCCTCCAACGGCTCGGCGGGCGAGATCTCGCTCAGCGACTGGGTGACGGTCGGCCAGGGCGACGGCATGTACAACGTTATCGACCCGACCGACAGCCGCTGGGTCTACAACAACCGCGAGATGGGCACGATGTGGCGCCTCGACCAAAAGACCGGGGTGCAGACCGCGATCACACCGCGGCGCGGGGCCGGCCAACCCGCGCTCCGTTTCAATTGGACGCCGCCGATCGCCATGTCGCCCCACAACCCGGCCATCATCTACACGGGCGCCCAGGTCCTCTTCCGCTCCCTCGACCGCGGCGACCACTGGCAGGAGATCAGCCCCGACCTCACGACCGACGACGAGAGCAAGGAGCACGGCGAGGGCTACATCTCGTACTGCACGCTGACCACGGTCGCCGAATCGCCGGTCGAGGCGGGCGTCATCTGGACGGGCTCCGACGACGGCAAGGTCCAGGTGACTCTGAACGGGGGCGGTGCGTGGCTCGACCGCACGGTCAGGCTCTCCTCGGCGGGCGCTCCCGCGGACTTCTGGGTGAGCCGCGTTTTCCCGTCGCCCCACGACGCCGGGACGTGCTTCATCACCAAGACCGGCCTCCGGTTTGACGACTTCCAACCGTTTCTCTACAAGACGACCGACTACGGCAAGACTTGGACCTCGATCGCCTCGGACCTTCCGGCCGGCAAGTGCCTGAACGTCGTCGTCCAGGACCGCCGGAACGCCGGCCTTCTTTTCGTCGGGACCGAGCAGGGCGTTTACGTGACGCTCGACGGCGGCGGGGGCTGGCGGCCGCTCAAGAACAACATGCCCTGGGTGAAAGTCACCGACCTGGTCATCCACCCGCGCGAGAACGATCTTGTTGTCGGGACCTACGGCCGCGGGCTCTACGTCACCGATGTCTCGCCCCTCCAGGAGCTGACACCGGCCGTGCTTGAGGAGGACGTGCACCTCTTCGACATCGAGCCGCGCACCCAGCGCGTCTACGGCGGCATGGGCAACTACCAGCTCCTCGGCGACAGCCATCTCCTGGTCCCGAACGAACCGAACGCCGTCTCGATCAACTATTACCTCAAAGAGAAAGCCCCCGAGGCGGTCAAGGTGACCGTGACCGACCCCTACGGCCAGGGCGTGATCGAGCTCAAAGGCAATCCGGAGGCCGGAATCAACACTGTCCTCTGGTACATGAACGTCCGCCGACCCTCCGAGGAAGTGCGCCCGCCCGACCAGGACTGGGGATGGCGTCGCCGTATGGCCGAGGCCGGCGAGTACATGGTGACGATCGAGGCCGCCGGGAAGACGCTTTCTAAAAAGGCCGTCATCCGCGGCCGTCAAGGCTGGACGATCGGCCCGGTTCCGGTGGAGATCAAGTAGCGAAGGCTTGTGACGTTCATCTCGTCGTTCGGGCCAAACGGTTCCCGCCGCGACCCGTTCAGGCCCTTATTGACTCCCCCCCGTCACAGCAATACAATCTGATTGCAGGCAGCGGCCTGGGCAGGCCAAATTCGGCATCTGGGGCGGCGATGGACAAGGGAAGGATTCTCGATTCCTGGAAGGAGATCGCCGCCTACCTCGACCGGAGCGTCCGCGGCTGCCAGAAATGGGAGCGGGAACTGGGCCTGCCGGTCCACAGGCTCGGCGGCGCACCCCGGGGTCATGTCTTCGCCTACAAGGATGAGCTCGACCACTGGCTCTCCGAGAAGCTCCATCAAGCCGACAGGACCCGCCGCGTCGCCGCCATCACCCTGAGAATACTCGTCGCGGCCGTGGTCATTCTATTCATTCTCGTTCTTGTCCTCGTTTTCCTCTGGAAAACCGCCGCCGGGATGGACCTGGAAATTGTCTCGGAAGAGCCCGGCAAAACGGAGATTCGGGAGCACCGGACCGAGCTTTCAGTCCATGGTGAGAAGGCTGAGCCTGGAACGGAAACAAGCGAATTAATGCGCCTTTAGTGCGCATTCGTGAGAAACCGGTTTTGATCCCCTTGACAGGCCTTTAGCCGGACACCATCAACTAAGCGCACGAGAGTATGCCCGAGCGGAGGTAAGTCCTGTGAGGGTTCCTTCCACAACGGCTGCGGAGTCATTTAAACCACACCCCGATGGTCCCGGCGAACACCCTTTTCCCGAGGAATTCCATGAGGCCGCCTGCCGGTTTTTCAGGGAGTTCAACGGAAATCCCCCTTCGAGAGCCCTCAGCGACTTCCTTGTCCGTTTCGAGCGGGCCATCATTTTTGAAACTCTGACCAACATGAACGGCTGCCAGAGAAAGGCGGCCAGATTCCTCGGGCTGAAAAACACGACCTTGAACCAGAAAATCAAGGCCTTGAACATTCAGGTGGCCAAGATCCCCGTATTGCCCCGGAGAGCGGAAGTGCCTCCGCCGGTCAACCGCCAGAGGGCGGGATGAGGAAGTCCGTCTCGGGGCTCGGGAGGCTGCTCCTGCTGCAGGCCCTGATGGCGGCAAGCGTGTGTCCGCCGGCGGTCGGCGGGCAGTCTTTCGACCCGCGCCAGATTCATGCCTCGAAGGGAGCGGAAGCCGTGGCTTGCCTCATCACCCGGCTCTGGGATTCGGGGTTTTTCCAAAAATGCGATTTGGTTCGCGACGAAATCCTCGACAACGATTATGCCTTCTTCGGCGCCGGGAGCTCCGGCGCATCCTTCGAAAAGAAGGGAATGGCCTGCTTCTCCCAGAAGCGCGGCCGGAGGGACACGATCTATCTCCGGGAGGATATCCTTGCCCACTTCAAGGTCGCGATGGAAGGGGTCTTCGAGCGCCGATCCGTCAAACCCGCCGTCCTGAAGGTTCTCGTCCACGAGCTTTGCCACGATTTCTGGGCCAACATCCTCGAGGACAGCGAGAGGGCCTATTTTGCCATGGACGGCGAGGAGTTTATCGCGGACTATCGCCGGGCTTTGACGGCGGAAGATAAGCGACGCTTCCTTCTCCGGGCGGGGCAGCACGACCAGGACCCCCGCCGCTCCCGCTTCCTGGCCGACTTCGAGGACCTTTTGGCGACGTATCGCCCGGGCCTTCTGGCAGGCCCTGAACTCTTCGTCTGGTTCGGAGAGAGAGCCTATGCGGGGACAATAGAAATCCCGCCGTCCTTCCGCAAGTATTACGCCGGCATCGTCGCCGCGGCAGCCCCCCCTCGCGTGGAGCCATTATCATAATTGGCATAAGAGCAAGAGGGGCCGTTGAAACCTCAGGGCCGATGCGAGGGAAGGGTCCGCCGTTCCGCCGTTCTCGTGGCGTTTTGGGTTTTCTGCGCAACCCTCTCAGGGACGGGGCCCGCCCCCCAGGACGCGTCGGCGCGACTCCGCCAGGCGGCCCGCGACGGCGACGCCGTCCGTGTCCGCGAGGTTTTGATAAAATCGCCCCAAGGCCTGAGCGGACGCGACGGGCTGGGCTACGCGGCGCTCCACTGGGCCGCCCTCCACAACCGGGCCCGGATTCTGGAGATGCTTCTGGATGCGGGCGCGGATATCGAGTGCCCGGGCGGGGAAGACGGCCGGTCAGCCCTCCAGCTGGCCGCGCTGCGGGGAAATGACGCCGCCATTCGGATTCTCCTCGCGAGAGGGGCCGGCGTAAACGTTTGCGATACGAGGGGCCAAACGTCCCTGCACATCGCGGCGGCGGCGGGTCACGCATCCGCAGCGGGACTTCTGCTTCGCGGCGGGGCGGCCGTCTACGCCAGCGACCTGTCCGGTCTGACCCCCCTCCACCTGGCGTGCCACCATGGACACAAAGACGCGGCCCGAGTTCTCCTGGCTTGGAAGGGCACGCCGCATGTCAAAGACAACTTCGGCCAGACGCCTCTGCACCTGGCCGCCTGGGGCGGCCATTGCGCCCTGATCGAGATGCTTCTCGCTCGGGGGGCGGAGATCGATGCGGGGGACAATCGCGGTCTCTCTCCCCTGCAAAGGGCGGTTCGCTGCGGGCAGGCGGGTGCCGTGCGCGTCCTGATCTCCCGGGGAGCCGATGCGGCGATCAAGGACGACGAGGGGCGCACGGCGCTCGATTATGCTCGTCTTTTCGGTTTCGAGAACCTGGCCCCCATGCTGCTTGTCAAGCGAGCCCCTTCGAGATAAGACGAGAAGGGCCGCCGCCGCATCCAGCGGTCATGCGTCGGGCCACCCGAAGCCATGTGGCCGGGCCCGTTCGGCGCCCGGCCGCGACCTCTAGTTCTTCGCGGGCTCTCCCTTGACAATCTTGGTCTGGTGCGCGCCTTTCGTGACGTGGACCTCGAGGCCCTCCTGCCCCGGAAGCCAAACTTCCGCCAGGATGTAGACCGTGAAGTACTCGGTGTACGACGGCTCGAAGTTGCCGACGGCGTCGAAAACCAGCTGAGGCCCGGCGGCCGGCGGCGTCGGCTGAGCCAGCCTGTTGAGGACGGGGAATTGAACTTCCTTGCCCGTCGATTCCTGCCTGAGCGTGACCTGGCCGCCGGAGGCCGAGGTTATCGCGTAGTCGCCCTTGGGCAGTTTTTTTCCCGCCGCCTCGAACTCGAACGGGACCTTGAAGGTGGCCTGCGCCCGAGCCAGAGCGACACCCGGGACGATGACCATGGCCAGGGTCACGAAGGTTATCAAAGCAAATCGTCTCATCTTGATTCTCCTTCCGCCTCGTCTCCTAGACCGTGACGTCGGCCGGGTACGCGGGGATCGGGTTCGGGATGGCGGCGAGGTCGACCTTGACCGAGTCCTGCATGGCCGTGACGAACGTATCGATCTCCTCGAGAGTCGTGTACACGTTCGGCGAGACTCTGAGGGCCGTGTAATCGAAGACGGAGTTCGGAGGAGCTCCTCCGACGAGCGGCACGACGATGATCCGGTAGCTGTCCATCAGGAACCTGGCCAGGCTCCGGACGTCGGCGCCTTCCATGGACACGGCCGCGACGCCCCAGGCCTGGGCCGGTTCGCTGAAATCGCTCAGGATTTTGATCCGCGGATTGGACTTCAGGGCGTTGATCCAGCGCAGGCTCAGGTAGCGCAGCCGGGCCGCCTTGCGCTCCGCTCCGATCGCCTGGTGGAAGGCCAGCGATTCACCGAGCGCCGCCCGGATCGCCCAGGGGTGCGTCCCGATGGCCTCGAACTTCCGGATGTCGTCATCCTGCTGCTCGGGCGCCGCCTGCAGGGGCCAGAATCTCGGGATCATCTCCTTCCGGACGTAGAGGCAGCCGTTCCCGATCGGGGCCAGCAGCCACTTGTGGAGGCTCACGCCGTACGCGTCGCATTCGAGGTCCCGCAGCTTGAAGGGGAAGTGGCCCAGGGCGTGGGCGCCGTCGACGATCGTCACGATGCCCTTGGAGCGGGCCAGCCGGGAGAGCCGCTTCACCGGGAACAGCTGGGCGGTCAGGTTGGTGATGTGAGTGAAATGGAAGACTTTGGTCTTCGGCGTGACGGCCTTCTCGAACATGTTGTAGAGGAAGTCCTGGGTCGCCGGAACGGGAAACTGGAGGCGGGTCACCTTGATCTTGTCGCGCCGCATCCGCTGGTCCCAGGTCGTCAGCATCCGGGGGTAGTCCTGCTCGGTCGTGATGACCTCGTCGCCGGCCTTGAGGTCGATCCCGTTCTGGACGATCTGAAGCGACTCGCTTGCGCCCCGGGTCAGGGCCATTTCCTCGATGTCGCAGCCGAACTCCGCGGCCATCCTGCGGCGGATGGTCTGGGTGTTCCCGGCGATCGGGCCCTGGTAGTGGACCGGGAGCATGTTGATCATGTCCATGTAGCGCCAGCACGACTCCAGGGCGACCCGGGGGGCCGGGCACGTGAAGCCGTTGTTCAGGTTGATGAGCGAGCGGTCGAGCTTGAAGGCCAGCTGGATCTCCCGCCAGAAGAACTCGTCCTTGGCGACTTCCTCGGGGGGCATGTCGGCGACCGACTGGGCGGCCTCGGTCACCCGCTCGAGAGCGTTGGCCCTGAACGCGAAAGCGGCCGTGCCCGCGGCCGCGCCCGCCGTCTTCAGAAACGCGCGGCGACTCCACATCGTGGACTTCATGTCAGACCTCCTCCTTGTTGTGCGCGTGGGAAATGGGTTTTCGGCTGCGTGGTTCGCGGGACCGTTCCGAGCCTCCGAGCGCGCATCCGATCATCGGGGTGGATTGTATCGGAGTCGTCGAAACGATGTCAACTACCGGCCCGAACGTGCCCGGAGGATGGAGTGCCCGTGCCGGAGACAATCCGGACTGTGTCATAATTCCCGAGAATCCTCTAAAATGGATAAGATGAGACACGATCGAAAACAACTGACCGTCGTTCTTTTAACAGCCCTGATGGCGCTGGCTGGGCCCGTCTGGAGCCGGAGCCAAGCCCAAGACCAGGCGCCCGCTTCGGCTCAGCCGGAAGAGTTTGCCCTCGACCAGAAGATTCCGGTCGACTCCCGGATCACGACCGGCGAGCTCGAGAACGGCCTTCGCTACTGGATTCGCGAGAACCGCGAGCCCAAGAACCGGGCCGAGCTGCGTCTGGTCGTGCACGCCGGATCCGTGCTCGAGGACGAGGACCAACGCGGGTTGGCCCATGTCGTCGAGCATCTGGCCTTCAACGGGTCGGAGCACTTCGCCAAGCAGGCCCTGGTCGACTTCATGGAGTCGATCGGCATGCGGTTCGGCCCGGACCTCAACGCGTTCACCGGCTTCGACCAGACGGTCTTCCTGCTGAAGATCCCGATGGACTCCCGGGACATCCTCGACAAATCGTTCCTCATCCTCGAGGACTGGGCCCAGGGGTTGACCTTCGACCCGCAGGCGATCGAGAAGGAACGGGGGATCATCATCGAAGAGTGGCGGCTGGGCCAGGGCGCCGACGCCCGGATGCAGGCCAAGCAGTTCCCGATCCTCTTCCGGGGCTCGCGCTATGCCGAGCGGATGCCCATCGGCACGAAGGAGACGATCGAGACTTTCAGCCCCGAAAGCCTGAAACGCTTCTACCGAACCTGGTATCGCCCCGACCTGATGGCGGTCATCGCGGTCGGGGATTTCGACCGGGCCCGCATCGAGGAGCTCATCAGGAAGCACTTCGCCGGGATCCCCCGGCCGGAGGGCGCGGCGCCCCGGCCCGCATATCCGGTTCCCGATCACGACGACATGCTCTTCGCCATCGCGACCGACAAGGAGGAGACGAACTCCACCGTGTCCGTCTATCACAAGCTGCCCGCCGGCGACCAGAGCACGGTCGCGTCCTACCGGCGGATGCTTGTCGAAAGGCTTTTCAACGCCATGCTGAACGACCGCTTCGCCGAAATCGCCCAGAAACCCGACGCCCCGTTCCTCGGGGCGGCCTCGAGCAAGGGTCGTCTGGTCGAATCGAAGGACGTCTACGTGCTGTCGGCCCTCGTCCCCGAGGGAGGGATTGCGCAGGGGTTGCGGGCCCTCTACACCGAGGGGGAAAGGGTGGGCCGTTTCGGCTTCACGCAAACCGAGCTCGACCGCCAGAAAAGCGAGATGATGAGGGCCTTCGAGCGGGCCTTTACGGAGCGCGCCACCGAGGATTCCGGCGACCTGGCCGAGGAGTTCACCCGGGCCTTCCTCCAGGGGGAGCCGACTCCCGGGATCGCCTATGAGTACGAGGCCCACAAGCATTTCATGCCCGGGATCACGCTCGAGGAAATCAATCGTCTGGCCGGGGAGTGGATGTCCGGACCGAACCGCGTCGTCGTTGTCAACGCTCCGGACAAGGCGGGAGTCCCGGTCCCGACCGAGAAGGAACTCGCCACGGTCCTGGCGCGTGTCAAGATCGAGGGGCTGACGGCCTATGAGGACACGACGCCCGACAAGCCGCTCCTGGCCCAGGCGCCGGAGCCCGGCGAGATCGTCTCGACCAGGACGAGGCCCGAGATCGGGGTCACGGAGTGGACGCTCTCCAACGGCGTCCGGGTCGTCCTCAAGCCCACGGATTTCAAGGAGGACGAGATCCTCATGCGAGCCACGAGCCCGGGCGGGGTGTCGCTGGCCGCGGACGAAAATCTCGTCCCGGCCAACACCGCCGACCAAGTGGTGGCCTCCGGCGGGCTGGGCGCGTTCAGCGCCGTCGACCTCGAGAAGAAGCTGGCCGGGAAGGCCGTCTTCGTCCGGCCCACGATCGGCGAGCTCGACGAGGGGCTGTCGGGGAACGCCTCGCCGCGGGACGCGGAAACCCTCTTCCAGATGATATACCTCACGTTCACGGCGCCCCGGCCCGACCCGGGCGTCTTCGAAGTCATGAAAACCCAGCTCAAGGCCTTCCTGGAGAACCGGACGAAGAGCCCGGAAGTCGTCTTCTCGGACACCCTGCGGACGACGATGCAGCGGGACCAGCCCCGGTTCAGGCCGATGACCGTCGACGAGATCCCCAAAATGGACCTGGCCAAATCGCTGGCCTTCTACCGCGACAGGTTCGCCGACGCCAGCGACTTCACGTTTGTCTTCGTCGGGAACCTGGACCTCGAGGCGATGAAACCCCTGGTCTGCCGCTACCTGGCCAGCCTGCCGTCGCTGCGGCGCGTGGAGAGCTGGAAAGACTGGCGAGTGCCGCCGCCGGAAGGGATCGTGAAACGAACCGTCGAGAAGGGCGTGGAGCCCAAGAGCCTGACGGCCGTCGTCTTCTCCGGCCCCTTCGCGTACAGCCTGGAAAACCGGAACGCCATCGGGGCCGCGAGCCAGGTGCTCGAGACCCGGCTGCGGAAGCTCCTGCGGGAGAACCTGGGCGGGACTTATGATGTCAGCGTCCAGCCGTCCGTGAGCAAGATCCCGCGCGAGGAGTTCCGGGTGAGCATCGACCTCGGGGCCGACCCGAAGCGCATCGACGAGCTGAGCCGGGCCATCTTCGAGGAGATAGGCAGGCTCCAGACCGCGGGCCCGGAGGACAAGGAAGTCGAGGAGGTCCGCCTGGCGGAGTCGCGGGATTACGAAACCAGCAGCCGGCAGAACCGCTGGTGGCTGTCGCAGCTCTCCGAACGTTATCGCCTCAACGGAGACCCGGCCGAAGTGCTTCGGATCCCGGATTCCCTTTCGCTCATAACGAAAGACGCGATCCGGGAAGCGGCCAAGACTTACTTCAACACGGAGCGTTACGTCCAGGTCACGCTGTACCCGGAGAAAAAATAGCCGGGCCCGGGAGTCGGGAGGGCCGCCGGGGGTCCGGAATCGGCCGATTTGTGTTAGAATCCGAAGCTGAGGATGCCGCGTGCCGTGCCGATCAACCGCCGGGAATTCCTGAAGGCGTCCGCTTTGGGGGCGGCCTTCGTTCCCTTGGCGCTGGCTTTGGACGGCGGGTGCCGGGGAAGGTCCGCGGCGCGCCCGCCCAACATCGTCCTGATCTACGCGGACGACGTCGGCTACGGCGACCTGGCCTGCTATGGAGCCGCGGGCGTCGGGACGCCGAACGTCGACCGGCTGGCGGAGCGCGGCCTGCGGTTCACGGATGCCTACGCCACTTCGGCAGCCTGCACCCCCTCGCGCTACTCGCTGCTCACCGGCCAATACGCCTTCCGCAATCCCAAGGCCCGCATCCTGGCCGGCGACGCGGGGCTGATCATCGAGACCGCCCGCCTGACGCTCCCCGGGATGCTCAAGCGGGCCGGCTACGCGGCCGGGGTGGTCGGGAAGTGGCACCTCGGACTGGGCGGCGGCCGAAGACCGGTCGACTGGAACGGCGAGATCCGGCCCGGGCCGCTCGAGATCGGCTTCGACTACGCGTTCATCATGCCGGCCACGGGGGACAGGGTGCCGTGCGTTTATGTCGAGGGGCGGCGCGTGGCCGGCCTCGACCCGGCGGACCCGATCTCGGTCAGCTACGCGGAGCCTTTTCCGGGGCTCCCGACGGGAGTCAGCCATCGCTCGGAGCTCCGGATGGACTGGAGCCACGGGCACAACCAGGCGGTTGTCAACGGCATCGGCCGCATCGGGTACATGTCGGGAGGGGCCTCGGCCCTCTGGAAGGACGAGGAAATCGCGGCGGATTTCGTCGGGAAGGCCGTCGCGTTCCTGGAAACCAACCGTGACCGGCCTTTCTTCCTGTACTTCGCGACCCACGACATCCATGTGCCCCGGGTGCCGCACCCGCGCTTCGTCGGGGAGACGTCCATGGGCCCGCGGGGCGACGCCATCGTCGAGTTCGATTGGAGCGTGGGGAGAATCGTGGACACGATCGAACGGCTTGGGCTTGCCGGGGACACGCTGATCATCCTGACAAGCGACAACGGTCCGGTCCTCGACGACGGCTACAAGGACCAAGCCGTCGAGCGGTGCGGCGACCATGAGCCGGCGGGGCCCTTTAGGGGCGGGAAGTACAGCGCCTTCGAGGCCGGGACGCGGGAACCGTTCGTCGTCAGCTGGCCGGGAAAAATCGAACCCGGAGTGACGGAGGCGCGTTTCAGTCAGATCGACCTGTTCGCCTCGCTGGCCGCGGTGGCGGGGCAGACGCTGGCGGAGGGAGACGGTCCGGACAGCCTCGACATGCGGGAAGCTCTTCTCGGGAAGGACCGGGCGGGTCGTGATCACGTCATCGAACAGGCCGGGACTCTGTCCATCGTTAAGGGACGGTATAAATACATCGAGCCGGGCGACGGGCCCCGGGTGAATGTTCCCACCAACATCGAGCTGGGGAACAACCCCGAACCCCAGCTCTACGACATCGAGGCGGACCGGGGAGAGCGGCGGAATATCGCCTTAGAACACCCCGATGTGGTCGCGGAACTGGCGGGACTGCTGGACGCGACCAAGCGGGCCGGGCGGGAGCTCGGCCGTTCGAAATAGAGGAGCATCGCCGATGGATGGTTTTTCTCTCGAAGCGCCGTGCGGAATTCACTGCGGCCTCTGCCCGCTCCACAAGGCCGGCGCGGACGAGCAGCTCAGGGCCAACCTCATCGAGAGGCAGAAGCTTCCGCCCGAGAAGGTGCCCTGCCCGGGCTGCAGGGCGGTCGATGGCCACTGCCCCGTGATCCGTGAGCAGTGCGCGACGTGGGCGTGCGCGAAGGAAAGGGGCGTCGAGTTCTGCTCGGACTGCCCCGATTTCCCCTGCGTCAGGCTCATGCCCTGCGCCGACCGGGCCGGCGTCCTGCCCCACAACCTCAAGATCTTCAGCCTGGCCCTCCGGAAGAGCAAGGGCCGCGAAGCCTGGGCCAAGGCGATCGAGGAGGCCTACGGGCTCTATTTCGAGGGCCGGATGGCCATCGGGCGCGGTCCGGGCCGCAAGTCCTGAGCATGGACGGCCGGAGTTCACTGGGAGGTGTGATGGCCAGGATCGCTGTTTTCATCGGGGCGGCTATGGCCTTGGGCCTTGGGTTGGCGGGCCCGGGGTCGACGTCGTCGGGAGCGGGAGCCGGGACGAAGAGGGACTATCCTATCGCGCCCGTGCCCTTCACGGCGGTCAGGTTGAACGACGGGTTCTGGGCGCCGCGGATCGAAACCAACCGGACGGTGACTGTCCCCTTCCTCTTCCGGAAAAACGAGGAGACGGGCCGCGTCGACAACTTCGCCGTGGCCGGAAAGCTCACGCCCGGCCGCTACAAAGGCGAGCGCTACAACGACACGGACGTGTACAAGCCCATTGAGGGCGCCTCCTATACGCTCATGGTCCGCCCCGACCCGGCCCTCGACAAGCACCTGGACGGGCTGATCGGGCTCATCGCAACGGCCCAGGAGCCGGACGGGTACCTGTTCACGGCGAGGACCTGCGACCCGTCTCACCCCCCGCCGGGAATCGGGCCGGAGCGCTGGTCGGATCTGGCCGTGAGCCACGAGCTCTACAACGCGGGGCATCTCTACGAGGCGGCCGTGGCCCATTATCTGGCGACGGGAAAGAGGTCGCTCCTCGATGTGGCGATAAAGAACGCGAACCTGGTGGAGGCCGCCTTCGGCCCGGACAAGCGGCACGGCTTCCCGGGCCACCAGGAGATCGAGCTGGCCCTGGTTAAGCTCTACCGGGTGACGGGAGAGGCGAAATACCTTCGGCTGGCGAAGTATTTCCTCGACCAGAGGGGGCGGGAGATCAAGCTCACCCAGTACCCGAAGGGCAGCCGGTTCGCGATCTACAACGAGCCGGAGCAGATCCAGGCCCACAAGCCGGTAGTCGAGCAGGACGAGGCGGTCGGACACGCCGTGAGACTCACCTACATGGCCTCGGGGATGGCCGACATCGCGGCGATCACGGGCGACCGGACCTACCAGAACGCGGTCACGCGGCTCTGGGAAAACGTGGTCGGCCGGAAGATGTACCTGACGGGAGGCGTCGGCTCGAGGCATGACCGGGAGCGCTTCGGCGACGACTACGAGCTGTCGAATCGTACGGGATACCTCGAGACGTGCGCCTCGATCGGGATGGCCCTCTGGAACCACCGGATGTTCCTGCTGACGGGCGACGCGAAGTACATCGACGTCCTGGAGCGCGTCATCTACAACGGGGTGCTGGCGGGCGTTTCGCTCGACGGGCGGGCCTTTTTCTACGCCAACCCGCTCGAGTCAGACGGCGAGTTCCGGTTCAACCAGGGACAGTTGGGCCGGGCGCCCTTTTTCGAGACAGCCTGCTGTCCGGGGAACCTGGCCCGGTTCCTGCCGTCGGTGCCCGGATACGTCTATGCGACGAAGGGGGACATTCTCTACGTGAACCTGTTCGCGGCAGGCACGGCCCGAGTCGCCGTCGCGGGGAGGAAGGTCGTCGTGACCCAGGAGACGCGCTATCCATGGGATGGGAAAGTGGCCATAGAGGTCGAGCCCGAGAAGACGTCGGAGTTTGCCCTCTATGTCCGCCTGCCCGGCTGGGCCCGGAACCGACCCGTTCCGGGGGACCTCTACGGCTACCCCGAGAAGGGCGACGCCAAGACGACGCTCAGGGTCAACGGAGAGCCGGTCGGAATCGACCTGGAGATGGGATTCGCCAGGATCCGTCGCCGTTGGAGGAAGGGGGACAAGGTCGAAGTCGAATTCCCGATGGAGGCCCGGCACGTTGCGGCGAACGAGGCGGTCGGGGATGACGTCGGAAAGGTCGCGGTCGAACGCGGACCCCTCGTCTATTGCGCCGAGTGGCCGGACAACGGCGGCCGCGTCCTGGACCTCGCCCTGGAGGACAGAACTCCACTCATCCCCGATTGGCGTGCGGATCTGCTCGGGGGTGTGGTTGTGTTGAAGGGCAAGGCCGCCCGCCGCGAAGCGCCGGAAGTACCCCGTGATCTCATCCTCATCCCGTACTACGCCTGGGCCCACCGCGGCACCGGCGAGATGGCCGTCTGGCTGAAATCGGGGACACAATACTAGTTTCGGCCGATGGATTGGCCCTTATCGGCGATACAACCGACTAAGTCGCGAAAGGGCTCTGTAAATGTTGCCTGAACTCAGGGCGAGCGGGTATAGTATACTTTCGACACGGATGAACGGCATCGGAGAAGAACAGGAAATAGTATTGTGTCCCCAATTGGAAGGAGGCTCGAGATGAAACGTGGCAAGTCCGCCGGGATCCCGGCCCTGGCCGCAGCCGTCATTTTCGCCTGGTCATGCGCCGAGAGGGCCCCGCAGGCCGACTATCCGGTGAAGCCCGTGGCTTTCACGGACGTCCACCTGACCGACACGTTCTGGGCGCCCCGGCTCGAAACCAACCGCACCGTGACCATTCCCCACGTTTTCAGGCAGAACGAGGAGACCAACCGCGTCAAGAACTTCGAGATGGCCGAGGAGGCCCTCGACGGCGGGACGGGTCTCAAGTTCTGCACGAGCTACCCCTTCGACGACTCCGACCTCTACAAGACGATAGAAGCCGCCGCCTACGCCATGGCCGTCAAGGCCGACCCCGAGCTCGACCGGTACGTCGACGGACTCATCGCCAAAATCGCCGCGGCCCAGGAGCGCGACGGCTACCTCTACACGGTCCGGACGATCAACGGTCCGCCGCCCGTGGACTGGATGGGCAAGGAGCGCTGGTCGAACCTCTACATGAGCCACGAGCTTTACAACCTCGGCCATCTGTACGAAGCGGCGGTCGCCCATTACCAGGCCACCGGCAAGAAAGACCTTCTCAAGATCGCGGTCAAGAGCGCCGACCTCGTGGCCAAGGAGTTCGGGCCCGGCAAGCGCATGAACCCGCCGGGTCACGAGGAGATCGAGATCGGGCTGGTCAAACTCTACCGGGCGACCGGCAAGACGAAGTACCTCGACCTGGCCAAATTCTTCATCGACGCCCGGGGCAACGCCGAGGGACACAAGCTTTACGGCGAGTACTCGCAAGACCACAAGCCCTTCGTCGAGCAGGACACGGCCGTCGGGCACGCCGTGCGGGCCGGCTACCTCTACGCCGGGGCGGCCGACGTCGCCGCGCTCACCGGCGACCAGGCCTACCTCGCGGCCCTCGACAAGATCTGGGCCGACATGGCCGGAACGAAAATCTACATCACCGGGGGCATCGGCGCGGCCGGCGGCTGGGAAGGCTACGGTCCGCCCTACCGCCTCCCGAACTCAAGCGCCTACGCCGAGACCTGCGCCAACATCGCCACCTTCCTCTGGAACTCGCGCATGTTCCGGCTCGAGGAGGACGCCAAGTACGTCGACGTCATGGAGCGCATCCTCTACAACGGCGTGCTGTCCGGGATCTCGCTCTCGGGCGACAGGTTCTTCTACCCGAACCCGCTGGCCTCGTTCGGCCAGCACGAGCGCGTGGCCTGGTTCGGTTGCGCCTGCTGCCCCCCCAACGTCGCCCGGATCCTGGCCTCCGTGCCCGGATACGTGTACGCGGCCGGCGTCGACAAGGTCTATGTGAACCTCTTCGCCCAGGGAGCGGCGAAGATCGCGGCCGGAGGCACGAACCTCGAGATCGTTCAGACGACCGAATATCCCTGGAAGGGAGACGTCCGGATCGAGGTCCGGCCGGAGCAGGAAGCCGTCTTCGCGCTCCATGTCCGCATCCCCGGCTGGGCGCTCGGCAAGCCGGTGCCGACGGACCTTTATAGCTATTTGAGCGAGGCCAGGCCGGCCGCCGCTGCGGCGTCCGCCGAGGCCGAGCCCTCTTCCAGCGAGCCGGCCGAAGGCGCCATCGTCAAAATCGGCGAGCCCCTCGTCACGACGATCGAGATGCCCGAGCTGCGGGTCAACGGCGACCTCGTCGATCTCCTCCCCCAGAAAGGCTTCGCCGTCATCAACCGGACCTGGAAGGCGGGTGACGTGGTCGAGCTCAGCCTGCCCATGCCCGTTCGCCGGGTCATCGCCAACGGCGCGGTCGAGGCCGATATCGGGCGGGTGGCCGTCGAGCGCGGCCCTCTCGTTTACTGCGCCGAATGGTCCGACAACGACGGGAGGGTTTCGAATTTCGTCCTGCCGGACGGCGCCGCCCTGACCGCCGAAATGCGGCCCGACCTCCTCAAAGGTGTGGTGGTGATCAAGGGCCGGGCCCGTGCCGTGAGCGAAAAGGCCGGCCGTGTGGTCGAGGACGACAAGCCCATAACTCTCATCCCCTATTATTCCTGGGCCAACCGCGGCCGGGGAGAGATGGAAGTCTGGATCGCCCGCGAACCTGGCAAGGCCCGCATCGCGCGAGAGCCGGGGCTTTCCGCCAAGGCCGTGGTGACGATGTCGGACGGGGCCAAGGGCGCAAGAGGCGTCAACGACCAGTACGAGCCCGAAAGCTCCGACGACGCCACAGGTTATATGCACTGGTGGCCGAAAAAAGGGACCGCGGAGTGGGTCGTATACACATTTGACGACCCGGTTCGGGTTTCCGAAACGTCCGTTTACTGGTTCGACGACACGGGCGGCGGGTCGTGCCGGGTGCCCGAATCGTGGCGGATGCTCTACAAGACCGGCGACACCTGGCTCCCGGTGAAGCCGTCGGGCGACTTCGGGACGGCCAAGGACACCTGGAACACGGTGAAGTTCGCTCCGGTCCGGACGACGGCCCTGCGGCTCGAGCTCCAGATGCAGCCGGAGTGGTCGGCCGGCGTTCACGAGTGGAAGGTCAAGTAGCGGAGGCGGACGGGGCGGCTATTCGTCCCGGTTGCCGTAGAATCCGATCCGTCGGAGCTCGAAGAAGCAGCGGGCGCAGGCCTCGAGATCGCGCAGGGCGTCGTGGGCGCCCTCATAGGAGCGTCCGAACAGGAAGTCGTGGAGTTCCGCGAGAGTCGGCCACTTGAAACCCATGCCTCCGCCGGGCCTGGGCAGGCGGCAGACGTCGGTCGTCGTTTTCATCGTGCAGATTCCCGGACACTCGAGCAGGCGGAGCGGCTTGCCCAGGCGGACAAGCTCGGCTCCGACGACACGGAAATCGTAATCCAGGTTATGAGCGACGAGGGCAATTCCGGGCCGGGCCGCGGCCTCCAGGAACTCGCCCAGGACCTCGGCCAGGGGCCTTCCCTCTTGGACGGCGCGGGCGTGCGAAATGCCGTGAATCCTCGTCGCGTCGGCCGGGATTCTGAACCCCTCGGGGCGGACGATGTGGCAGCGCGTCTCCTCGGCGCGGCCCGAGGCGTCGTAAATTCCCCAGGCGATCTGGACGAGATGCGGCCAGCCGGAGACGTCGTCGGGCGAGAAATGGCGGGTCAGGGGCAGGCCTGTCGTCTCGCAATCGAAGAAGAGGAACCGGGCCCGGGCCGCGGTCTCGATGCCGGGCTCGGAGGCGTCGCGGGTTCGCCCCAGTTTCTTCGCTGACATGGCTTTTCGTCAAGGCTACAGGGTCGACGCGGCGATGTCAAGCGGAGGGGACAAGTCGGCTGCGTAGGCCGGGACACGTGCCGGGCACATTGACAGTGGGTCGCGGGACGGTGTAGATTTTCGTCCTCAACCAATGACGTGCATTCCGGTGTCATTGCGGGCCTTTCGGCGCGGCCGGCTCATCTTCCGGCACAGCCTTGTGCCCGATGGGACGCCCGAGGGACAGAGAGCAAAGGAGGAGCGATGAGAGCGTTGCGGCGCAAGATGCATGCGATCGTGATCCCGACGGCCATCGGTCTGGGAATCCTGTTCGTAGCGGGAGCGTGCTCAAAGCGGCCCTCCGCGGCCGCGGACGAGTTCGCGGGCAAGACCCAGTTTGTGGCGAACCCGTCATTCGAGGAGATGGACGGGGAGAGGCCTGTCGGCTGGATGCCTCGGCCCTGGCGTCCCGAGGCCGAGTTCAAGGTCGATTCCGTGGCTCATACGGGGGCCCGGTCGGTCATGATCGGCTCGGAAAAGGGAGCCGACGCGTCGTGGCTGGCCAGGGTGCCGATCAGGCCGTATTCACGCTACAGGCTGAGCGGCTGGATCAGGACGGAGGGCCTCGTGCCGGGGACCGGAAAGGGAGCGCTCATCAACATCCACGGGGTCGAGGCCTGGCAGACGCCGGCCCTAAGCGGCACGCAGGATTGGACTCCGGCTGAAGTTGAATTCGACGCCGGGGCCAACGACGTCGTCGACGTGAGCTGTCTCTTCGGCGGCTGGGGACGGGCGACGGGGAAAGCCTGGTTTGATGACGTCGAGCTGACCTGGATTTCGGGAAAGGACCTCGGGCAGCCGACGGTGACTATCGATACGGAGAAGGCGGGCGCGCCGGTGTCCAAGTACATCTACGGACAGTTCATCGAACACCTCGGCCGCTGCATCTACCAGGGGATCTGGGCCGAAATGCTGGAGGACAGGAAATTCTACTGGCCGGTCGGCGATGGCGAATCGCCGTGGAAGGCGGTCGGTGATGCGGGCCGGGTCGGCATGGATACCGCGAAGCCGTTCACGGGAGGGCAAACGCCGCGCGTCGTGCTGAACGGAAAGGCGGCGGGCGGGCTGAGCCAGGACGGGTTGGCCCTCGTTGCGGGGAAGGAATACCAGGGCCGGGTCGTGCTCGCGGGTGACGCAGGCGCCGCTCCCGTTCTCGTGAGCCTGGTGTGGGGCGAGGGGCCGGAAGGGAGGCAGACGGCCGAGGTGAAGGGGCTCGGGCGCGATTACGCGGCGTACCCCGTGACATTCCGGGCGGGGGCGTCGACCGAAAACGGGCGGCTCGAGATCGTCTCGAACGGCCGCGGGTCGTTCAAGGTCGGGGCGGTATCGCTCATGCCGGCCGACAACGTCGACGGCTTCCGTCCCGATGTCCTTGCCCTGCTCGAGGAGCTCGACGCGCCCGTCTACAGATGGCCGGGCGGGAATTTCGTCAGCGGGTATGACTGGCGCGAGGGGATCGGCGACCGCGACCGGCGGCCGCCGCGCAAGAACCCGGCCTGGTCGGGCGTCGAGCACAACGACGTCGGCATCCATGAATACCTGGACCTGATGCGGATTCTGGGCGCCGACCCCTACATTACGGTCAACAGCGGGCTGGGCGACGTCAAGATGGCGCTCGAGGAGCTCCAGTACGTCAACGGCGCGGCCGAGACGCCGATGGGCAAGCTCAGGGCGGCGAACGGGCACGCCGAACCGTGGGGGGTCAAATTTTGGTCGATCGGGAACGAGATGTACGGGAACTGGCAGTTGGGGTACATGCCGCTCTCCGACTACGTCAGGAAGCATATCCAGTTCGAGGTGGCCATGAAGGCCATGGAGCCGGAGATCCTCGTGGTGGCCGTGGGCGCCGTGGGGCGGTGGGACGAGACGATGCTGGCCGAGGCCTCGAACCATATGGATTACATCAGCGAGCATTTCTACGTCGGCGAGAAGTCGGGCCTGCTGAGTCATGTGAGCCAGGTTCCGGCCCAGGTGCGGCGGATCGCCGAGGCGCACCGCCGGTATCGCGAGGGGATTCCGACGCTGCGGAACAAAGCGGTCCCGGTCGCGCTCGACGAGTGGAACTACTGGTACGGTCCTTACATCTACGGCGAGCTCGGGACGCAGTATTTCCTCAAGGATGCCCTGGGGATCGCGGCCGGCTTCAACGAGTTCGCGCGGCAAAGCGATATCTACGTGATGGCGAACTATGCCCAGACGGTGAACGTCATCGGGGCCATCAAGACGTCGAAGACGGCGGCGGTGCTCGACAGCACGGGAGTGGTTCTGGCGCTCTACCGGCGTCATTTCGGGACGATCCCGGTCGCGGTCACGGGCGCGCCCGAGCCGCTCGATGTCATGGCCTGTTGGAAGGACGAGACGAGGACGGTGATGACGCTGTCGATCGTCAACCCGACGAAGTTCGAACAAACGCTCCGGGTGGATTTCGGAAAGCTGAAGCGCCGGAGAACGGCCACGCTGTACCTCGTCGCGGGCGACGACCCGGAGGCCTGCAATGTCCCGGGCCAGCCCCCGGCGGTCGTGGTCGTCGAGCGGCCCGGGGTCAAGCTCGGCAAAACGCTGGCGCTACCCCCGATCAGCATCTCCCTTCTTGAGTTTGGGGTCGGGCCTCAGTAACTGAAAGATAATAGTGCGGATGATTACTTTTTAAGGCCCTCTTGCGGCCCTGTGTCGTGTTTCTATCCCCAAGAATCTCGATTTAAGCCTGAGTCCGGACAAAGGCTATAACGCCGGTTCCCCAAGCCTGCATTTTTTGGCAAAAAATGAGGACTTAAGGTTGTTTCGGAGCCTCGAACTATATCTAAGATTATTATTATCAGTTAATTACTGAGGCCAGACCCCAGTATGTTATAATGGCGGGCGGCGGGAAATGAAAAAGGGTCTCAAGAGAGCGTTGCGGGTTGGGGGGATCGCCCTCGGCGGCTTGGTCGCCCTCCTCGTGATCGCCGTCCTTCTCGTCCTTTTCGACAAGCCCCTGGTCAGGAGCATCTCGCAAAAGTATATCGCGCGGAAGGCCGGGCTCCCCATCCAGATCGGCAAGCTCGACTACACGCTCTTTCCGCTCCACGCGACGCTGACCTCGGTCACGGCGACCTATAAGGCCCCAATTTACACGGCCCGGGTCTCCGCGGACCGGATCGAGGTCCGGGGCGATCTGAGGAAGCTCCTCAACGGGACAAAGCCGGCCCTCGAGAGCGTCGAGGTGAACGTCTCGGAGTTGAGCTTCGACCAGACCGAGATCTCCCCCGAGCCGGTCGACTTTCGCGGGATCATCCTCCAGACATCGGGCATTTTGAGCTACACGCGGCAAGCTTCGATAACCTGCGGCCGCATGACCCTGGCGATTCCGGGCCAAGCGTTCGTGTTCGACAAGGCGGTTTTGGGCGTGTCCCGCACCGGGGCGGAAAACGCCTACAACCTTCACCTGGCATCCGACAAGGCCACGGCCGGAACGACCGACGGCCGCTGGTCTTTGGAATCCGGGCTCAACATCGACGGATCCCTCACGCTCGCCGAAACCGCCGCCGCGAACCTCCGCGTGGCGTTCGCCTCCCCGCGCGTCACCGCTGCCGGACGAAAGGAAACGCTCGGAAGCCTTTCCCTCGGGCTCGACGGGACGTGGGACATGGGGCGGAACAGGGTTTTGTTCCCGGACCTCTCGCTGGTCGTCCCCGATCTCATCACCGCGTCCGTTTCCGGGTCGGCCGATCTCGCCAAGCCGATCTCGCTGGCCGCCGCCGGCGACATCCGTCTCGAGAACCTGGAATCCCTGTCCACACTGCTGGGTCCGTCGCTTCCCCCCGGCCTCAGAGCCACGCACCTCCGCGGCCGAAGCCGGGTCCGGGGAGAATACACGATCCCTCCGTCCTCGTCCGACATGCCGCCCGCCCTTGATGCCGCCGTCGAACTCGACCACGTCGGCCTGGAATACGCGAAAACCGGCCTGTCGCTCAAGATCGAGCTTACGGGAAACCTCAAAGCGGCCGGCTCTCTCTCCCCCGGCGCTTCGGGCCCGGCCGGCCTGTCCGGCGCCGCGCTCAAAGCCGAGCTCGGGATCGACCGAATGACCGTGCATTACGAGGGTTCCGGCAGACCGCCCCTGGCGCTCGAGCTCTCAGGGAGGCTCGACGCCTCGGGCACTTTTCCCGACCTCGAGGGCTCGATCGACATCCGGTCATCCGTCGGGGCCATTTCCCAAGGCGGGCTGTCCGTTGGAGGGACCGCCCTGCACGTCCAGGCTTCAGGCACGAAGTCCGCGACGAATGTCTCCCGCATCGACGCGACTCTTTCCCGCGTCTCGGCCGCGCTCCCCGGCGGAAGGAACCTGGCCTTCGATAAAATCGAGCTCTCCGGCGCCGTGAGTGCCGATATCTCCCGAAGGACGGTCAACTTCTCCGGGCTCGAAGCGCGCATCCCGGCCCTCTCTCCCCTTCGCCTCTCCGGCCGCTTCGATATGGCCCCCCGCGGCGTCAAACAGGCGCGCCTGGAAAGCCGGGACCTGAAGCTCCCCGCCCTGCGGGCGCTTCTCCGGCCCTTCCTGCCGCCCGCCCTGGCCGATTGGGAAGCCGACGGTTCCGCGGGCATCGTGCTGGATGCGAAGAACCGTTTCGGCCCCGCGCCCGGCTGGGACATTTCCGCCGACTTTTCCCTGTCCGAGACCAAATTTAACGACGCCTCGTTCACCATCGCCGGCGATTCTCTCAGCCCGCGACTCAGGCTTCACGGGAGCTACGACACGGCGGGCCGGGGGGCGGCTGTCACCGCCACGTTGGAGATTTCCCAGGGCGAATCCCTCTGGAAGGACTTCTACATTTCCTGGAGCAAGCACCCGCTCAAGGCCGACCTCTCCGGCCGCTACGACCCCGTATCCGGCAAAATCGACGGCCTCTCCGCGGCGTTCGTGTTCCCGACGATAGGCGAACTTCGGGCCGAGGGGGCACTCCGCCTCTCGCCCTCGCCGTCCTTCGACCTCCGGGCCAAGGCCAGGCTCGGTCTGGCGCCTGTTTATTCACTGTATTCCCAGGCCGGCGCGCCCGAGACGACCCGCCTGCGCCTGACCGGAGACCTCGCGGCAGACCTGGCGCTCAAGAAAGACCAAGGCGGCGCGACCATCGACGGCCGCGTCACCGTCGACGCGAGCGACATCGAGAATCCCGCCGCCAAGCTCGCGGTGAGCGGCCTGCGGGCTGAGCTCCCGGTCCATCTCGCGCTCGGCGAGGCCCGGCCCGGGTCCGGGAGCGGAGAATCCGTCGACCAGGGGACCCTTCGCATTCGCGAAATCCGGACCCCGTCGGTCGCCGTCCAGCCCCCGGCCCTGACACTCACCAGCCGTCCCAATGACTATCGCGTCGAAGCCTTCGCGCTGGAACTCTTCGGCGCCCGTCTCGAATTCGGCGAGATCGGGCTGGGGCTCGACCCGGCGGCCAGAGCCTTCCACGGCACTGCGTCGCTCCGGCTACCCGACCTCGACCTGTCCCGGCTGCCGGCCGCGTCGCCCCGTTTCCCGCTCACCGGGCATGCCCGGGCGGATTTCCCGGCGATCGAGATCGCCCCCGACCGCATCGCCACTCAGGGGCGGGCCGAGCTCGACGTTTTCGAGGGCCGGGTCATCGTTCGCGACCTGGCGGTCGCGAACCCCTTCGCGGCCGGCCGGGCCATCTCGTGCGACGTCGACCTGCTCAACCTCAACCTGAAAAAAGTCACCGACCTCGTCCCGTTCGGCGAAGTGACGGGGGTCATCAGCGGCGAGGTCCAGGGCCTGACGATTTCCTACGGTCAGCCGGAGAGCTTCGTCCTGACGCTCCAATCCGTCCCGCGCAAGGGCGTGGCCCAGACTTTCAGCCTGAAAGCGGTCGACAACCTGACCGTCCTGAGCTCCGGGCAGTCCGCATCGGCGGGCACGGGCGGGTTCTGGATGAAGTTCATCCGCGGCTTCCGGTACAAGAAGATCGGCATCAGGAGCACGCTCCGGAACGATACCTTCACCCTCAACGGGACGATCCACCAGGGAGGCGTCGAATACCTGGTGAAGAAACCCGCCCTTTTTGGTATAAATGTCATCAACAGGATGCCGGACAAGAAGATCAGCTTCAAGGAGATGATGAGCCGGCTCGAGCGCGTCGGTCAGTCGGAAGGGCCGACGGTGAACAAGTGAGCGCGACAAGGAGGATTGACTCATGAAAACCAAACACATGGGCTTCGCCGCTGCGGCCGCGGTTCTCAGCCTGGTCCTGGCCTGCATCACGGTCAACATCTACTTCCCCGAGGCCACCGTCAAGAAGGCGGCCGACGAGATCGTCGACGAGATCCGGAAGAAGGATGCCCAGGACAAGACGGCGCCCGAGACGATCAAGAAGGAGGCCCGGCTCTTCCAGACGGCCGGCTTCAGCTTCGTCCCGATGGCCTACGCCCAGCAGGAAACGACCGTGTCCAACCCGGCCATCCGGGCCCTCAAGGATTCGATGAAGCAGAGGTTCCCGAGCCTGAAGCCGTTCTACGACGGCGGCAACGTCGGCGAGACGAACAACGGCCTGGTCGAAATCCGGAGCGAGGACGGGCTGGACCTCAGGCAGAAGGCCACCCTGCGCGGCCTGGTCAAGGACGAGAACGCCGACCGGATGAAGCTCTATGCCGAAGTGGCCAAGGCTCTCAACATCCAGGCGAGCGAAATCGGCCGCATCCAGAAGATCTTCGCCACGAGCTGGCAGAACGCCGCCTCCGCCGGCTGGTGGGTCCAGAAGGAAAACGGCGACTGGGTCAAGAAGCAAGTTTCATAGGGGGCGGCCCGGGCGATCTCGCCTTATAGCGCGCCGAGTCCGTCCGACGGCTCAAGATAGGGGGCCGAACCAAGCTTCTGGGAAACCGGCGGAGCAGACCCCGAGAGCCACGGTCATTTAATCTCGCCGATGAGGACGAGGATCAGGGCCTTGTCGGAACCGACATAGCCGCTGACGCCAGCGACGAGATAGCCGTTTTCTTTGAGAACGATGTCGTGCGTGTCGAGGAAGACGAGCTTGAGGGAGTTGACCTCCCCCGAGAGCCTCAACTGGCCGATCGTGATCGTCCGTTTTCCGGCCTCTTCCCCCGTGACCTTCACCTCTGAGACGAGGAGGTTCATCTGCCGGCTCGAAAGGAGCTTGAACGAGTTCGGTCCGGTGGCCTCCTTGACAGGGATGAACGACGGCCCTTCCATTTCATAGCTTTCGAACTTCCAGAGGGTGTTCATCTCGTCCAGGACCCCTTTCAGCTCGGGGTCGACGGCCGTTGCGGGCTTTTTCGTTTCGCCGCCGCGGGTCGCGATGATCGGGTAGACCCGGAAGAGTACCGTTTTCGGAGCGACGTCAAGGGCGGCCAGGAGCTTCTCGAAAGCGGGGACCTGCTTGGGGTAGATCTGGACCATGATCGTGTTGCCGTAGGCGGTGGCGTCCACGTAATAGAATCTCCCTGCTTTCAGGATTTCCTCGGGCTTGATGAACCGCAGCGTGTAGGACTTGACGAGGATTTGGAAGCCTTGGGAATTCTGCGTGGTCTGGACTTGCTGTTGTGGGCCCCGTTTCGCTTGGATTGCCCACGCCGTTCCGGCGTACAAAAAGGCAAGTCCCAGGACGGCAAGCGCGCCGGGCAAAAAGTAAACCTCGCGATGTTTCATTGCTGATCCTCCTTTGGAAGTTGAAAATTCGGCCTCTGGATGAATATGACCCGGATATTTTTTTCCGGGATTTCCAATTCCGTTCGAATTTCGGAGATGAGAGGCGTTTTGCGCGGGGGCGTTCCCGGAACGAGGAGCCAGAGAAGAAGCAGCGCACCCGCCGCGGCGCCGACGGCCGCAGCCAAGGCCGGCGACCGGGCCGATGGCCGCGCCGGTTTCGGGATGGCGCCGCCGCTCCCGGCGGCAGCCGCCCGGACGCGGGCCTCGAGTTCCGGCGGGATGCGGCGCTCGACGCTGCGAACGAGCCGCGTGATTTCGTCGTCGATTCGGTTTCTATCAGGCATGCGTGCCTCCGAGCGACTTTCTCAAAAAGTCCCTGACCCGGTTCAGGATGAACTTGATGTTCCCCTCCCGGAGCCCGGTGACCCGGGCGATCTCGGCCACGGTGAACCCGGCGTCGTAAAAAAGGAAGAAGACTTCCCGCGGCTTCGGTTTAAGGCTTTCGGCCAGCCGGTACACCTCGCGGACCAGGGTCCGGTCGATGTTATTATCGGGCGACATCAGCCGGTCGACGGCATCCTGGGGGATGGGCCGGCCGGCCCGTTTGAAGTGCTTCCTGATTTCGTTGTGGGCGATGGCGAAGAGCCAGGTCGAGAAGCTCGATTGATCGCGATAGGAGGCGAAGTACCGCACGCCGCGCAGGAGCGTTTCCTGGAAGACGTCGTCGGCGTCGGTGGAAAACCCCAGCGTTTTTTGGATGTAGTTATAGAGCTTTTGCCGGTGGGGGCCGGCCAGGCTCAAGAATCGTTCCGCGGTCTCAACGGCCGCGGATTCGAATCCGGTTTCGGGGCGCGTCGATTCACCGGGTTTGGTCATCCAGCCGTCCCGAAGCCGGAGGGAAGTTTCGCCCGCCTGTCCATGACTGCTCACATATATAATATCCCGCTTGGGCGGCGCGGGTTAGAAAAGACCCGGAACAGGCGCGGCGGGCCAGGGGAGAGAATGATTCCTAAACTTTGCCTCCGCACCGAATCCCTCCGCCCGAGAACGGGAATGGGCTCTTTCATCCGAACAGGGCGATAATCTCCCGGATGCCGACCCAGGTGAAGAAAACCAGGGTTGCGGCCAGAAGGACGTTCACGGCCCACGAATTCCTGAAGCCCCGCCCCACGAGCGATGCCCGGTTGTTGAGGATGAGCAGGGTCAGGGCCAGGAGCGGCATGAACAGCGCGCCGAGCACGGCGTAGACCAGCTGGACCTGCTTGACGCTGAACCAAAGGAGGCTCATCGGGACGAGCGCGATCAGCAGAAGGCAGCCGCGGTAGGCGGCTGTCCTTTTCAGGTCGGGGCCGGTCCCCGGGGCCGAGGGCGTCTGCTTCGAACCCGACTCCTGAGTGGCATAAGGGCGCTCGATGTCCGGGTCAGGGCCATAAGCTGTCCTTATGAGGTCGGGGGCCGGGCCTGCCGGCGCGCACTTGAGATCCGCCGCAGGGCCTGGCAGCGTGCGCCGGAGATCGGTCCCCAGGACGGCCCCGGAACCGGCGGGCGGACTCTCGAGCACGGCCCCGTGGCCGGATACGGTCCGGTCCGTGGCGCCGCGCCGCCTCAGCTTGAGGAAATCGGCGAAGATGTAGGGCACGCTCTGCCAGACTCCGAGCAGGCTCGTTAACACCGCGCCCCAGAATCCGAGTAGGAAAATCCATTTTCCCGCCGGACCGAAGGCGGCCGCGAGCTGGTCGGCCAGTTGCAGGGCCATGGCCGCGCCCTGCCCCGTGACCACGATCCGCGAGCCGATGATAACCATGGCGATCCCGAAGAGGGCCGTCAGGGCATAGCCCACGCCGAGGTCGAACCGGCAGATGCGGACACCCTCGCGCCCTGCACGTCCCTTTTCGCGGATCCAGTAGCTGTAGGAGAGAAGCGTCACCGTGCCGCCCACGCCTCCGATCACTCCGAGAACCCAGGCCGAACCGCCCCGCGGAATACCCGGGACGAGGAGGCCCCGCGCCACCATCGGCCAGTCGGGCGCCACCAGGATCACGGTGAGGAGGACCGCGGCGACCATGACCACGACGACGCCGGACATCACGGCCTGAAAGAGCCGGAATCCCCCGAACCAGGCTAGCGCCAATCCCGCCAGGGAATGGACGATCCCCCAGACGATCTTCGACGTGTGGGGGTCCCCGAGGGGAAAGATCCCCGCGCCCGCGACGCCGCAGGCGTTGATGAGAGCCCCGCCCACCGAGTAGGTCCAGAGGAGGAAATAGGCCACGAAAACCCAGCGGACCCAGCGGCCGAGATGGAGCATCCAGCCTTCGAGGAGTGTCGTTCCGGTGGCCATTTGCCAGCGGGCCAGGCCTTCGTTGAGCGTCCACTTGAGAAACGCGCCCGCGAGCGCGGCCCACAACACGGCCAGGCCGACGACGGACCCGGCCAGGCTGGCGGTGATCAGGTCCCCGGCCCCGACCCCAGTCGCCGCGACGAGGATTCCGGGAGCGATGCGGGACAGGAGGGACTCGCGGCGCGCCGGGACGGCGTAAGCGGCGTGGGAGGCGTCTGCGGTCGAGGCCCGGGAGCCCTCGATGCCGCCGGGGGGGCAGTCCGCGATTTTCTCTTTTTCCGTGGCCATGTCGCGACCCGCTGGCGGGACTATAATTCCGGCGGAGGCGGTCAGTCAATACGCCGGCGCCGATTCGGGTGGAGAAGCGAGCGCCCGGGAGGATGCCGCTTCACTATTTCACAGAACAGGCTCGAGCCGTCCACCTCATCGATCGTGACATCCGCCGTCAGGCCGCCGGTGAGCTCCCGGAAGCGCGCAGCGCTCACCGTCGTCGCGCGGAAACCATCCTTACACGCGATGACGCCGCGGCCCGTGGACTTTTCGTCGATGTCTCCGATCAGCCCCTCGCGGGCCTGGAGCCGGAACCACTCCAGCCGGGGCGGCCAGAACTTTTCCGCGTAAGACGAGATCAGCACCGTTCCTCCCGGCCTGGTGACGCGCAGGCACTCCTCGAGGAGATGCCGTTCGTCGACGTGAAAGGCCGAGACGCCGTTCTGGATGCAGGCCGTGACTTCGAATGCCTCGTCGATGAAGCCCAAGGATTGAGCCTCCATGCGGATGAGACAGACGTTTGGGCAGGCCTTCAAGGCGCGCCGGGCAAGTCCCAAGCTTTCGGCCGAGGTGTCGATGCCGATGACGAGTCCCGACCGCCCGGTGCGTTCGGCCCAGGCCGGAATCGCCCTCCCGTAGCCGCAGCCGACGTCCAGGACCAGGGCGCCGGGCCGGATGCGTGACGAGACATGGGCGATCTCCGCCTCGAGATATTGGCGCACCCGGGGAGGAGCGAGCGCATAGCACCGGCGCAGCCGCTCGGCGGCCAGTCTATCGGTGTAATATCCGCCGCTGATCATGCCGCCTCAAACAGGCGCGGACTCCCCGCGGGTCACCGCGCTCCGCTCCTGATTTTACAATATCCGGAGGTGCGCCGTCACGACCGAGCCGGGAAAACTCCGACTCGCCCTCTGCCCGGAGACGAACCGCAACCGAGCAGACTTGCCGGCGATCGTGTATAAATGATTAGAGGCCGATGTCCATGTCCGTATCTGCGTCCGCACCTGGGTCCAGGCCCAGCGCAACCGAGCATCCTTTCATCATCGACGGCCACGCGCACTGCGCGGGGGAATTCTGCCGGGCCGAGGACATCATTCGCGTCATGGACGAGCTGGGGGTCGCCGCGGTCGTCCTCTGCCCCGGCCCCGTCTCCAGCCCGATCCGACCTCCCGTGCCCGATCTGACACGGCTGTTCAGAAAACGCGGAACGGGGATGGGCGGGAACTGGTTCGTGAGGCTGGTCGGCCGCTTGGCCCGGAGGCGCATCGATTTTGACTCGGCCAACGCCGTCGTCGCGGGATTCGCCCGCCGATACCCCGGCCGGATCATCCCGGCTTTCTGGGCCGACCCTTCCGCCGGCGGGTTGAAAGCTCTCCTGGAGGCGAGGCACAAAGAACTGGGATTCCGGGCCCTCAAACTCCATCAGTGCTTCCAACGGTTCGCCTGCGACTCGGCCGGGATGCGGGAGATCGCCGATTTTGCCGCGGCCGAGCGGATGCCCGTCATCATTCACCTCTATGGCAGGCGTGATGCCCGGGCCCTGGTTCGTCTGGCGATGGCCTTTCCTCGGACGAATATCGTGGTCGCGCACCTTCTCGGCCTGGACCTCTTCATCCGGGCCGGCCGGGCGGCCGTTCCCAACGTCCACTTCGACATCTCGCCGCCCAACCTGACTTCGCCCTGGCTCGTCCGGCGGGCCGTGGAGGCGTTCGGGGCCGACCATATCCTGCTCGGTTCCGATACGCCGTACGGCCGGGAGAACCTTCGGCTGGCCATCGCCCGCGTCAATGCGATGGACATGCCGCCCGCCGACAAGGCCCTGATCCTGGGCGGCAACGCCGCCCGTTTATATGGGGTCGGGCCTCAGGAGCTTACTTATAATAAATAAAATACACAATCTCCAGGGCCGTTTCATAGCCCTAAAGCCCCATTTTTGCGGCCGATGATGAATACTTTGGGACGAGCCCGGGCATTTTCCGGATACCAGGCCTCAAAGTGCTGCTTTCAGCCCGAAAATGCGGGTTCAGGGCCGGAAACAGGCTCTCTGGGAAGCTTATGTTGTTTGTTTTCAGTTTTTAGCTGAGGCCCGACCCCTAAAAGTAGATGCGGAAGGAGACGTAGACGAGGCCTGGGTAGGCGCCGAATTCGGAGCGGAAAGCCCCGGGCACCAGGGCGTTCACCGGGTCCGGAGGCGGCACCCCGCCGGCCAGTTCGGGGCGCTTTCCTATGCCCATGTAGGCCCCGGCGGCCAGGTAGACGTTCTCGGCGACGTTGTAGTCGGCCGCCGGCGCGACCACGAGAGAAAGGTCGTTCAGGTTGACGATCGCCAGGCCGGTGAACGGCAGCAGCGGGGTGATCTGGTACGTCGTCCCCACGCTCGCGTAATGCCGCCCCAGCAGGTAGTCCGCCCCGTCCCTATAGGCCGGCGTAGCCAGCAGCCCCAGGTACTCCGCGGGGTCGCTCGCCCCGGCCGAATTGAAATGGTATTCCACGAACCCGTAGGTCTTGCCGCTGAAGTTGTAATCCAAACCCGCCGAAGCCCGAAAATAGTTCCGACCCGCCAACGCCCCCTCCATTCCCAACGCATCGGTCAGAACATAGGCGGCCTCAAGCCAGGCCCCCGCACCCCCGATCGAACGGGCGACATCGAGCCCGAGCATCAGGTGTCCGCGAAAGGCCATCACGGTTCCGGCGATGTCCGTCTCGAGCTGGTGCGTCCGGCCCCGCACGAAAAAGGCGTCCCCGACCGCGGCCAGGTCGCGTCCCGCCACTACCCCCATATCGAGCTCGTCCATGACTCCGAGGGGAACCCGGACCCTGACCGCGTCGATCCCCAGCCTCTCTTCCTTGTCCAGCGTGTCGAAGGCGAAGGGCGCGAGAATGTCCGTCGGATTGATGACCCTGGCGCTGCCCCAAGCGACGGCCTGCCGCCCGACGATAAACGTCGCCGCCCGCGGCTTGAACGCGAACGACAGCCTGTCCAGGTTTTGATAGACGCCGAAGCTTTCCGGGGTCCGCCCCCCGCCCGGATATAACAGGCTCCGCAGGTCGGCCAGCCTGTAATTCGACGGCTCCAGCCCGGGGAAGAAGACGTCGTTCGCCCACAGCCGCCTGTCCTGGATGCGAGGCGAGATCTCGTAGGCTGCGTCGAATGCGACCAGGCTCGAGAGATCGAGCGAGAGTTTCAGCCGTAGCTTGTTGTCGACCGACCCCATATCCGGCTGTCCTATCCAGCTCCCGTCGAGTTTGTAGGCCGGCGGGTTCAAGAAGATGGCGAAACTCTTGAAATAGCCGCCCACGGGAAAACCCCGTGCCGTTCCAACTCCCGCGACGGCGGTCAGCAACGCAAAGGCGGCGATCCGGACTCCGAAAGCGACGCTCCTCCCGGCCCTGCCACGGCACACGCCGCGGCCTGGTCTGTTTGCCGGTCCGCTCTTCGCCGCCTGGCCCGCGCCCCGAATCACGCCGCCGCCCTCCTCTCGTCCTTGAGGACGCGCCCGTCGTGGAGAGTAATGACCCGGTCGGCCTGCTCCATCACCATCCGGTCGTGCGTCGAAAAAAGGAACGTCATGCCCGTCTTCCGGTTGAGCACCCGCATCATGTCCAGCAGCTCGGCCCCCGTCTCCGAGTCGAGGTTGGCCGTCGGCTCGTCGGCCAGGATCATCTCGGGCCGCGACACCATGGCCCGGGCGATGGCCACCCGCTGCTGCTGGCCGCCGGAAATCCGCGGCGGGAGGCGCCGCTCGAACCCCTCCATCCCGATCTCCTTCAGGATGTCCCCGACCCGCGCCTCGCGCTCCTCGTCGGGCACGCCCTGGAGGAGCATGATGTACTCGATGTTCTCCTTGACCGTCAGCACCGGGATGAGGTTGTAGGCCTGGAAGATGAACCCGATGTGGTCGCGCCTGAAGTCCGACAGGGCATTGCCGCTCATCTCCGAAAGGAGCCTGTCCTTCAGCCAGACCTTGCCCTCGGTCGGGTAATCCAAGCCCGAGATAAGGTTGAGGAACGTCGTCTTCCCCGACCCCGACGGCCCGACGATGGCCGTGAACTCCCCGGCCGAGATGGTCAGGTCGACGCCGCGCACGGCCGGCACGACCACCGATTCGTCCCGGTAATCCTTCCTGAGGTTCTCCGTCGTGATCAAGGCGACCTCGTCGTTGCTCATGGCTTTCTCCTTTACAGGCTCTTGCGCAGGGCCTCGGCGATCCGCATCCGGCCCGCCGTCCGGGCCGGGTAGAGCCCGACGACAACGGTAAAAACGAAGACCGCCAGCGGATAGAGGATGAACTGCCGGACGTGAAGGATCGGGAACAGCAGGTTTTCGAAGGCCGTCCCCGCGAACTCGATCCCGCGGTAGTCGATCCCGATCTTGGACATGGCGAACGTGATGAGGAAACCCAGCACCGTCCCCATGGCGATGCTGAGCACCGCCAGGGCCCCCGCCTCGTAGACGATCAGCCGCCGGACTCCCGAGGACCGGGTCCCGACCGCCCGCAGCACGCCGAATTCGAACATCCGCTCGTAGAGGGACATGAACAGGGTGTTGATGATGCCGAAGGCGACGATCCCGAACAGGATCACGGCCATGAAGGCCAGCGATACCCAGACCATGTTCAGGACCCCTTCCAGCTGCGGAAACAGCACGCCCCAGCTGACCGCTTCGTTGCCGTCGGTCGAGAATTCCCGCCAGAACGGATTGCCCTTCTCGGTGGCGAAGGCGAACGACTTGAACTGGATGGCGATCTCGTGGATGCCGTCGCCGATCCCCAGCATCTCCCGGGCCTTGGCCAGGCGGACGAAGGCGAATCCTTCGTCCATCTCCTTGATGCCGAAATGATAAATCCCCGAAACCCGGAACAGGTCCTGGGCGAGCTCGCCGCCGTGGGCCTGGGAAACGGTGATGACCACCCTGTCGCCGAGCACCGCCTCGAGCGTCTCGGCCAGCTTGCTCCCGATAACCACGTCGCGCGGGCTCCCCCCGGCGAAGAACTCCCCCTCCCGGGTGCTCGACGCGATCCGCGACACCCGCCGCTCCATGGCCGGGTCGACGCCGACGACCATGACCGAGCTGACGTTGACCGGGGAGGTGATCATGCCGAAGCTCTCGGCCCGCGGCGCGAAGGCGGCCACGCTCGGGTCCTTCTGGAGCGCGGCCATGACCTTGTCCGGGTCGTTGATCGTCTCGTCGACGTTTTGGGACAGCCGGAAGCCCCTGCGGTGGATCTGGCCCTCGCCCATGTAGGCCGCCGTCGCCGACCGGATCAGGTCCCTCTTCATGCCCTGGATCAGGGCGTCGGTGAAGATCAGCGAGGCCAGGCCGACCCCGATGGCGATCCCGGCGATGATCGTTCGCCTCTTGTTCCGGAAGATGTTGCGCCAGGCGAGCTTCACCGTGAACAGCATGGCGTCCCCTAGTGCAGCCTCATCGTCCTGGCGGGTTCGGTCCGCGAGGCCTTGAGAGCCGGAATCAGGCTCACCAAGACCGCGCACACGATGACCGTCACGGCCGGGATCGTGAAGCTCCGGACGTTGATCTCGGACTTCATGGTGTCGAACACCATGCCTCCGTAGGTCAGGCCGGAGCCGAACTTGATGCCGTGGCGCGAGAGATAGGCATTGACGCCCAGGCCCACCCCGGCCCCGATCGCGCTGAACAGGACCGCCAGGAAGAGGACCTCGAGGAGGACCAGCCGGACGATCCGCCGCGCTTTGGTGCCCAGAGCCTTGAGCAGCCCGTATTCCCGACGTCGCTCGAGGACGGACATCAGCACGGTGTTCAGCACTCCCACGCCGACGATGATGACGATGACCAGGAGCATGACCCACATGCCGGCCTTGTCGGCCTTCATGGCGTCATAGAAGGATTTCGCGAACACCTGCCACGGCTCGACGGACAGGGTCGGGTCGTCGAGCACCCGTTCGACGTTCGCGGCGATGGCCTTGACCCGGCGGAGGCTGGTGACGGTGACGGCGATCTCCTGGACCCGACTCCCCAGCACTAGGTAGTCTTGCGCCGTCGCGAGCGGGAGGTAAAACGCGGTCCGGTCGGTCAGCGAGTCGCCCGTGGAGACGATCCCGGCCAGCTTGAACAGGTCCTCGGCGATGGAACCGTCCGCGGCCTGGGAGAGAAGCACCACGTCGTCGCCGAGGCGCGCGCCCAAGAGCTCGGCCAAGCCCTGACCGAGGATCGCTTCCCGAGCTCGCGGCCCGGACAGGGCATTGCCGCTCGTGAGCATGCGGTCGAAGTGGGTCGTCCGCTCTTCCCGGGCCGGGTCGATGCCGATGATCCTGACTCCGGCCGACTTGTCCCCGACCGAGGCCAGGCCGGCCGAGTACACACGCGGCGTCCACGACTCGACCCCGGCCGTGCGGTCCAGGATGGCCCCGACCGCCGCGACGTCGGAGATGGTCTTGTACAGGGTGGGCTTGTCGAGGTAGCCGACGGCGTGAATCTGGACCTGCCCGAGCCGGGTGCTCGTGAACTGCTCGATGATATTGTCATAGCTCCCGTCGGCCCAGCCGATAAAAATGACGGCCAGGGCGAATCCGCCGCCGATGCTCAAACCGGTGAAGAGCGTCCGCCGTTTCTGGCGGAAGATGTTCCGGAAGGCCATCCGGGCGACGATCATGCCTAGAGACCCCCCTGGAGGTTGCGGAGCGTGAAGATCGCGGGGTCGAGCCTGACGTCGAACTCGGCCTCGAGGTAGCGGAGGACCGTCTTGTGCCCTTCCTCGGTCGTCGGCACGAGCTCCATGACCGCGGGGATGCGGCGGCTGCCGAAACTCTCGACATCCGAGAACGTGATCTCCCGCACCAGGCCCCCCCGCTCGTCGTAGTACTTTTCCCAGACCGGAATGAGGTCCTCCTGCCGGACGGCCAGGACGACCGAGCCCCAGACGATGGGAAGGCCCTCCTTGGGGACGCACTTGACGTAGAGGAGTCCCGCTCGGGCCGCCTCGGGCGTGGTCATTTCGAAATGGTAGTCGTCGAGGAAGGTGAACTCCTTGACGAGGTCGTCGTTGGTGAAGTCGGAACCCATCCAGGAGCTCATCATCATGGAGGGCGGGATTTTCAGGACCTTGGCCGTTCGCGGCAGGTAGTCCCACATCTCGGCGCCGAGGCGCAGCGTCGCGAACCCCTGCTCCTTCTTGGGCTCAAGGACCCGGATGAAGGTGTCTTTCATGCCCCGGCTCCAGACCCGCATCTTGAGCGTCCGCTCCCAATGCGGCGTGACCACTGTCATTTCGACCAGGGCCTCGCTCGAATCGCTGCGGTACAGCGCATCCATCTTGCGGACGATCATCTCGGCCTCGGCGGCCTGGGTGTGCCGGGAAGGCGGGGGAGCGGTCCATGACGCGGAGAGAAGGAGGCAGAACAGGGCCGAGGCGGCCTCGAACAGGCGGATGACGCGGCGTGTCATGTGCACCTCCCTAACGTGAGGCATTCCCCCTGATCCGCCGGCGTGCGGAGGACATGAATGGAAGCCCCGAAGCGAAGGCCCTCGGGCGGAAGATACCTCGCCACCTATTTTATTACACCGGGCCGCATTTCCCAAATGCCCCGGCCGCGCTGTCATGGAGAGGCGACCGGAAAACCGCCTTTAACGGGCCTGGAGCCCGGGAGCCGACGGGGACGCAACAAACCCTCCGCGCAGTGGCCGGGCCCAGTCGAGAAGACGAAGCCGGCGGCGTTCCGGCGCGCCGCCTCGGATGTGTCCGGCTCAGAGGCCGATGAGCTTGAACCCGGCCTTGTCCTTGAGTCCGTCCATGTGGGCTTCGACGGCGGCCGACTGCTTCCGCCGCTTAACCTGCGCCTCCAGGTCGGCTCTGGCCTCCTCGAACGGCCGCGTCTCTTTCTTGCGGTCTTCGACCTTGAGGATGTGATAGCCGAACGTCGTCTCGACGATGCCGCTGATCTCACCGACCGGCACGGAAAACGCGGCGTCCTCGAACGGCTTGACCATCCGGCCGCGTCCGAAATCCTCGTACAGCCCCCCGTTGGCTTTCGATCCCTCGTCCTCGGAGTATTGCTTGGCGAGTTCCGCGAAATCCTCGCCGCCCTTGGCCCTGTCCAGGATCTCTTCCATTTTCTTCCGGACCTCGGCCTTGTCCTGCTCGCTCTTGCCCTGGGTCAGAAGCAGGATATGGCGGACCGACGCCGCGGTGTCTTCGTCGTAAGCCTTCCGGGCCTCGGCTTCGGTGACCTCGCCGGCCGCCGCGACCACGCCGTCCAGGTACTTCTGGATCGTCAGGTCCTCGGCCGTGCCGCGCTTGACGAAATCGACGTTCACCCCGCTCTGCTTGGCCAGTTCCGCGTACTGGGCTTCCCCGCCCGCGCGGGCGTACTGGGCGTCCATCGCGGCCTGGACCTCCTCGGGACCGGCCTGAATACCGCCGGCCGCGGCCGCCGCGAGCAGGAGCTTCCTCTCGGCCATCTGGACGGCGGCCTGGTCGATGAAGCCCTTCATGCGCACGGCGTCCAGGCTCTTGAACTGGTCGGCCTGGGAGCCCATCGAATCCGCGAGCATCTGGATGACCTCGGCCGCCGTGACATTGAAACCCTTCGTGCTGACGACGGGGGTCGACAGGTCGGGATCGAGAGCCGGAATCACTTTGGCCGATTCCTTGGCGAGGTTGTAGGCGGGCGTTCCGGCCGGAATCTTCGCGGGGGCTTCCTTCCGGGGCCCGCAGCCCGCCGCCCCGAACGCCGCGGCCAGAACAATGATCATAAACTTCTTCATTCGTGTCTCCTCGTATGCACCATGGGATTATTCATGAAAATGGCCGCCAAATCAAACAGGATGGGGCCGGGTCTGCGAACCGCCGCCATTTGAGGCCAAAGCCGGCCTTCCGATACGCACCTGCCCCATTTTCCCAAAAGACATTCTTTTGCGCCCGGCCCGCTCATCCACCGGGCTCACCCCCGGCCGAGGGGTCTCCGCCCGGAGAGGGAGGGTCCGTCTACAACCGGACGTCCTCGTGGTAGTCGATGGAGATCGTGGCTCCGGAGCCCGGCCTCAGGAACTTGATGAGCCGCAGGAAAGTCCGGTTGCGTCGTTTCCACATCCGGTTGAGCTTGCGGGCGTAGTGGGCGACGGCCAGTCCGAGCCACTGGCGGGACAGGAACTTCCGGGCCATCTGCTTCAGGGAGTAGAATTTCCTGTGGCAGAAGATCTGGGCCTTCTGCAGGTCGGGGAGCGACAGGCGAGCCGGCTCGAAGACGACGTGATGGGCGTCGTACAGGCCCCAGTCGTGGAACCGCAGCCGGTGCTGGGCCTCGATCTTCTCGTAGAACTCCGAGCCCGGCAACGGCGTCAAAATGAGGAACTGGGTGGTCGACAGCCTGGCCTTCTTGGCGAACTTGACCGTCTTCTTGACGGTCGTCCAGTCGTCCTCGTCGAATCCCAGAACGAACATGCCGTGGATCCCGATCCGTTGGCGACGGAGAACCCTGGCGGCCTCGATGAGATCGGCCACGGTCTGCTTCTTCTTCATCTCGGCCAGGCTCTCCGGGTTGACGGATTCGAACCCGATATAGACCGTGTGGCAGCCGGCCTTCTTCATGAGACTGACCAACTCGGGGTCGCGGGCAACGTCGGCCCGGACCTGGGTCGACCACTGGAACCGGAACCGCTCCCGGATCATGGCCCGGAGAAGCTCTTTGGCCCTCTCGCGGCTGGCCGTGAAATTGTCGTCGTAGAAAAAGACGGAGCTCCCCGGCTTGTCGTACCGGCGCAGCTCCTCGATGATGTTGGCCGTCGAGCGGAAGCGGAACCTCTTGCCGAACATCCCCGTCACGGAGCAGAACGAGCAATCGAAGGGACAACCCCGAGAGGTCAGGACCGGGATCGGCGGCGTAAAGCGCCGCCGCCGGTCGGGCCTGAGGAGCGTGAAGTCGGGGAAAGGCAGGCCGTCCAGGTCTTTTTCCGGCGGCAGCGCCGGAGTCTCGCGGAGCCGTCCGTCCTCGAGGAAGGACAGGTTGGGAACCGCGTCGAAAGTTCCCCCGGCATCCCAGGCGTCCACGAAACGCATCAGCGGGGTCTCGCCCTCGCCGCGGACGACATAGTCCGCGTGCTCGAGGGCTTCCGCGGCGAGATAGGTCACGTGAGGGCCGCCCATGATGACGGGGATCCCCATGGCCCGGACCTTGTCGCCGATCGCGTAGGCGCGGGGCGCCGTCGAGGTGATGGTCGAGATGCCGACGAGGTCGGCCGACGCGACCGAACCGTAATCGACCGCCCTAAGGTCTTCCACGAAGACTTCGACCTCCCAGCCGCGGTTCCTCATCATCGTTCCGAGGATGAGGCTCCCGAGACGCGGCAGGGGGAACTGCGAGAAGATATGGAGGTTCGGGGCCCGCGGTTCGATGAAAACGATCTTGGGCATGTCGGTCACTCCCTTTTCCGGTAGCCCCTTCCGGAGCCACCCCCCTTGTTATACCCAAACACGGCCGTTTTCGGCCGTTGCGTTCAAAGTCGCTGTCGGAGCCTCTGTTCTTGCCGCGTCGAGCCGGCGACGGCCGGGCCGCTGACCCGCATGATCAATCTGTCTTTCCTGGGCGGCGGCTACCCCAACGGCCGCAGTTCCCTGCCTGAACGGGGACGCTACCGGTCCGGCGAAGGCGGCGGAGACGGATCAGTCGGTTTCAGGCGACTGTTCGCCCGATTCCTGATTCTCAGGCGCCGATCCCTCCTCGGGTTCTTGCCGCTCGGCGGTCTTGGCCAGGCGCTTGAGTCTTTTCTCTTCCTGCTTGCGCTGGCGTTTGAGCTCGCGGCTTCTTTTGGAGCTTTTATAAGCTCGTGCGCTCTTAGTCAAATGACCTCCTCGAGGGGTTTTGCATTCATTTTATCACTTTCGGGGTCCGGGCGAAAGAGGGAGGGGGTTTCCCCGGCGACGTCCGTGCTCGTACCGGTCGCGGTCCCGGTATTCCATTCTGATGGGCGGACGGCCGACCGACGCGAGGCTCACTTTCCGGGGTCGATTTTCCGGCTGACGGAGATTCCCGCCGAGCTGCCGGACGGGAAGGTCGTCTCCATGTCGGGCAGGCCGAGCACATAGCCCAAGAATTCCCCCGTTCCCCACCCGGAGCGCCTTCTCTCGGAGACGTTGTGGGCGACGAAGAGCCCGCCCACGGTCAGCTTGGGCATCACCGCGATAAGGTAGTTCTTGTACCAGCCCTTGTCGGCGTCGCAGAACACGAAGTCGAACGGGCCCTCGAGGGACGGGACCAACGTGTGGGCGTCTCCGAGTCGGGCGTCGACGAAATCGGAGAGGCCCGCTTCCCTGAAATTAGCCACGGCCTGTTCGTGGCGTTCGGGGTCGATTTCCACGGTGACCAGCTTGCCGCCGGTCCGGCTCAGCGCCCAGGCTATCCAGATGCCGGAGTGTCCCGTCGAAGTTCCGATCTCCAGGGCCCGTGTGGCCTTGTTGGCGATGACCAGGTCGTAGAGAATCTTGCCGTCGGCGACGGGGACGTTCAGGTCGTGCCAACGGCCGCGACGGCTTTCGAGAAACGCCTTAACCTTGCGGTCAAGGGCTTCGTCCGCAAAGGAAACAGAGGCAAGCGTCGCGAGGACGGCGAGTGCCGCCACGACGGGTTTGACGGGCAGGTTGATCATGATCGGGAAACCTCTCCGGACATTATACAACACGCGGAGACGGCCCGGGCGGTCCGCCGGAGGCAAGCCTCTGCTCACTCGGGCCGGTCAGAGGCAACGAAGACGGGATGCGGTTGCTGTCTTCTCAGCACGACCTCGAGGACGAGCTCGTCGCCGCCCCCTCGAGCCGGTTGTTCCATGCGCAGGATGACTTCGTCGGGCCCGGTTTTCCGGAAGGTCTGGCGCAGCAGCGTATCATGCCAGCTCATGGCCAGGGTGTCGGCATCGACAAAATCGCAGGTGGCCGTAAGAAATGCGCCGGAGTCCTCGAACCACCAGTACCTGTACAGGCCGGACTTGGCGTCCCGGCCGAACACGGCATGGGCCCGGCTCTGTTCGCCGTCCACAAGCGAAACGTAATCGAAGATGACGAACTTTCCGCCCAGGACCCTGCGGAATGTCCCGGACCCCGTTCCCGCGGCCGCGTCATGGAGGGAGCTCTTGGGAATGCGATACTCGAGCGCCCAATCGCCGATAAGAAAATCGAACTTGTCCATTGCGACCCCGTCGTCCCGGCCATCGTCTAGCATATATGATCAGCGCTGCCTTGGACAAGAGTCTTTCGGAAGCGCCCCTGGGACGAGGCGCGGAGACGCGGAGCCCCCCGCCGGTTCGGGACAAATGAAAAAGGAGCTTGACAGGCATTGGGGAAAATGATATTAATCAGAATATTTAGATATATCAGAATTAATGGAGGATTCGAATGAGTCCTGAAAAGACGGGCAGACGGGCCGAATGCTGCCGGGTGGAATCCATCGTCTCCGTAGACGACCGGGGGCAGATGGTGCTTCCCAAGGACGTGCGCGAGGCGGCCGGCATCCGCCCCGGAGACAAGCTGGTCCTGATCCTGTGGAGGAAAGACGGGGAGGTTTGCTGCCTGTCCCTCATCAGGGTCGGGGAACTCACGGACATCGTGCGGGGCCGCCTGGGACCGCTCATGAAAGATCTCATTTCCTAGATACGCAAAGGAGTCGGAAAATGGCCATGAACGATGTGGAGATCAAGAAAAAGGTCAGGGAGAGATACGCCGCGGCCGCGGAAAAGGTTTTGGGCTGCTGCGGTCCGGCCGTTTGCTGCGGTTCCGAATCAAGCGCCGCGGCCGAGTCCGCCGGCCTTACGGTCGGCTACTCGCGGGATGAGATGGACAGTCTGCCCGAAGAAGCCAACATGGGTCTCGGTTGCGGGAACCCGGCCGCCCTGGCCGGGCTGCAACCCGGCGAGACTGTGCTCGACCTCGGCTCGGGGGGCGGGATCGATTGCTTCCTGGCATCCCGCAGGGTCGGGTCTACGGGCCTGGTGATCGGCGTCGACATGACTCCGGCCATGATCGACAGGGCCCGCGAAAATGCCCGGGCCGGCGGGTACGGCAACGTCGAATTCAGGCTCGGCGAGATCGAGAACCTGCCGGCGGCCGACGGTTCGGTCGACGCGGTCATTTCCAACTGCGTTATCAACCTTTCGACCGACAAGGCGCGCGTCTTCCGGGAAGCCTTCCGGGCGCTGAGGCCGGGCGGACGGCTCATGGTTTCTGACCTCGTCCTGCTCAAGCCCCTCCCGGACGCGATCAGGCAGTCCGCGGAAGTCTATGTGGCCTGCGTCGCCGGGGCCATGCTGAAGGGCGATTACCTCGGCGCCATGGCCGCCGCCGGGTTCGAGAGGATCGAAGTCGTCAAGGAAACCCGCTATCCGTCCGAACTGATTATCGACGACCCCCGGCTTCCCGAAGTCTCGGCCAAAGTCGGAATATCCGTCAAGGAACTCGAGGCGCACATCGGTTCCGTGGTCAGCCTGTCCATCAAGGCCGTCAAACCCGGCCTGCGGCCATAGGCCGGCCCGGACCGCCGGGGAGCCAAAGGGGAACCGGGAGCGCTGGCCTTCGAGTTTGGACGGGGTCCGCATGGCTCGGCCGCCCGGGTTGCGGCGCGGGCCGGCTCGACCGCAGCCGGGCGCCGGAATCAGGCCTTTTTGTCGGAGGCGCCGGGCTTGACCACCGGTATGCCCTTGCGGCAGAACGGGCAGTCAGCGGGCTCGAAAGCCTCCACCTTGAGTGCCAGGAGGCTTCCGACCGGCTTGCCTTCGATCGGGACGGTGCCGCCGCTGCGGTCGACGAGCACGTAGATCCCCGCGACGGCCGCCTGACGGTCCTTGAGGCAGTCCACGACTTCGAGAATCGACCCTCCGGTCGTCAGGATATCCTCGACGATAACCGCCCGCGACCCGTCGAGACCCGAAAAGCCCGACCGGATGGTCATGGCTTCCTCGACGCGCTGGGAAAAGGCGAACCTCTTGCCGAGCTTGAGAGCGGTCAGGAAGCCGATAGCGATCGCGCCGTAGGCGGGCGAGACCACGTAATCGAAATCCGGAACCTCGGCCTGGATTTTCGCGGCCAGGAGGTTGACGATCTTTTCGAGCGCGGCCGGATTCTCGATGAGCCGGATCTTCTCAAAATACCATTCCGAGTGCTTGCCCGACGTCAGCCTGAAGTGGCCCTGGAGCAGGGCGTCGCTGTCCTTGAAGAGATGGAGAATCAGGTCGTCGCTGCGTTCCATGGTCATGGCCTTCCTCCTCCTGCGGGATGACGGATTGGGGGAAGCCAGATTATAACGGCATTCGGGCGGGGGGACAAGTCGTCGGCGGAAGTCCGTCGGCGGCGAAAGTCGGCGAAAAGCGAATCGAAACGTCGGCATGGAATATCCCGGGGTTTGGCCCACGACTGGCCCGGGGCCGGGGTTGGGTTTCGCGTGGATTCCGGCACGCCCAGGGGGAGGCTTGCCCCTCGCCCCCGGACGGCTCGATCTATGATAAAAATGCCGAATATGAAAAGGAGAGCCCGCTCTAAACGGGTCTCTCTCACAGGCTCGCAAACTCGTTCCGGCCATGATCCCCGTTGCGAGTTTTGTGCCAGGAAGTCGGACCAGGCTCCAGGGGAGGGCGTCGCCCAGCCCGTCCCGGTTGTAAAGATTCTTTCCGGGCTGTTCAAAAACCGGCTTCGGCCCGGCCTCGGCCGTTCATGTTGTCCGAAGCGGGGGGCCCTCCGGCTCCGGGCGGGTTGCGGCCGGACTGGAAATGTGCTAAACGGGTCGGGAGAAAGCCGCATTGAAAGGGCCATGCCCATGACCACGGAATTTGTCGACAACGGGCTCTGTTTCGTGTGCGGGGCCAAGAACGAGGCCGGCCTCAAGCTGACGCTGCGGACCGATGCCGAGCGCGGGGAGTCGGAGGCGGGAGTCAGGTTTCCGGAGCGGTTCCAGGGGTGGCGGGGCGTCGTTCACGGAGGGCTGCTGGCCACGGTTCTCGACGAGGCCATGATCTATGCCGCCGGAGCCAAGGGCCTCAGGTGCGTCACGGGGGAAATTACCGTTCGCTTCGTGACTCCGGCCAGGACCGAAGCCGACTACCTGGTGAGAGGGAGGTTCCTGGCGGACAAGGGCCGGATCGTGCTGGCCGAGAGCGAAGTCCTGGACGCGGAGGGAAACGTTGCCGCCAGGGCTTCGGGAAAGCTCTTCAAGATCGGGTGAGGCCACCCGTCCGGCGGGCGGCGGGGATTGCATCGAGGCTCCGGCTTGGGTTGATAAGTCCCTGCCAGGCGCTGGGGGAGAGGCGATCCGGCTCGGGAAACTCGGCGGCGGCGCTCTTGGGATGCGCCGAGGGATCAGAAGAAGAAGCGGACGGCCACGAAGACGAGGAACAGGCCGTAGAGCAGCTTCACGGTCGCGGAGGGCAGGCGGATCGTGATCTTGGCGCCGAAGACGGTACCCAGGAACAGGCCGAGCGCGATCCAGGCGGCGGCCGCCACGGCGAGATTCCCCTGGTTGTGGTAGAGGACGACCCCCGGCAGGCCGAAGGGCAGGAGAATGGCCCCGAGGGAGGTGGCGATGGCCCGCTTGGCCGGGTAGCCGAGGACGAGGGCCAGGAGGGGGACGATGATGTTGCCGCCGCCGATCCCGAACATGCCCGACATCACGCCCGCGGCGAGCCCGACGGCGAAGAGGGCCAAGGGGTGAGGGCGGGGGTTGCTAACCGGTTCCAACCTCGCGGCGACGGGTTTGCCGAGCAGGAGCCGGATGCGGCGGCCGGGGTCGATGAAGTTCCAGCTGACGTACAGGCAGAAGACGGCGAAGGACTTCCGCATGACCTCGACCGGAAGCGTGTTGGCGAGCCAGGCCCCGGCGGCGACCGAGGTCAGGAGGCCGAGGGCGATGAAGGCCGAGCCCCTGAGGTCGATGACCCTGGCCCGGTAATAGGCGATGACGCCGAGGATGCCGACGGGCAGCAGGATCGCCGCCAGGGACGTGCCGGTGGCCTTGACGAGAGGAAAGCCGGCCAGGAGGGTGAGCGCGGGCACGATGACGATGCCTCCGCCGATGCCGAAGAGCCCCGAAAAAACGCCTGCGGCGAGCCCCACGAGAACAAGCCAGGGTCCGATCACGGCCGCCTCCCCGGGGGGCGATTTCGACCCGGTTCCCGAAAGGCAGCGCGATCGGGGAAACTCGAGGCGTCTCGTCCGGATACGATCATGGCAGGCCCGAGATTATATCAGAGATCCGGGGGCGGCCCAAAGCAAATTGCGCCCGCCGGCTGCGTCGGGCTTTTGGAACGCGCCGCGGTCCTATATAATGAAAAGCTGAACCATGAACGGAGGAGACCCATGAGCTTTCCCTCTCGGCCGGCGATCTTTGCCCCTTTGGAGCTGGCCTTGCTCCTGGCCCTGGCCTTCTGCGCTTCCGCGAACAGGAAGCCGCCCGCCGATGATTATCCCATCAGGCCCGTGGACTTCACGGATGTCCGGCTGGAGGATGCCTTCTGGGCGCCGCGCCTCGAGCTCAACCGCACCGTCTCGATTCCCTACGCGCTCCGGATGAACGAGGAGACGGGCCGGGTGGACAATTTTCGCAAGGCCGCCCGCCTGATGACGGGCCCCCACAAGGGCAAGCGCTACAACGACTCCGACGTGTTCAAGACGATGGAAGGCGCCGCCTACACCCTCATGCTCCACCCGGACCCGGGCCTGAAGAAGACGCTGGACGATCTCATCGCCGTGATCGCGGCGGCCCAGGAAGCGGATGGATACCTGTACACGACCCGGACCAACGACCCGAAGAACCCGGCCCCGGGAGCGGGCGCCGAGCGCTGGTCGAACCTGCGGGTCAGCCATGAGCTCTACAACGTCGGGCACATGTACGAAGCCGCCGTCGCCCACTTCAAGGCCACGGGGGGGCGAAGTTTCCTGGACATCGCCGTGAAGAACGCCGACCTGCTCGTCCGGACGTTCGGCCCGAACCCGGGGCAGAGGCACGGCTTTCCGGGCCACCAGGAGGTCGAGATCGGGTTGGCCAAGCTCTACCGCGCCACCGGGAATCGCGCCTACCTCGAACTGGCCAGGTTTTTCCTCGACGAGCGCGGGCGGTATTTCGGCGGGGAGCGGCACGCCGCGGACGATCCCTTCGCCGTGTATGACTCGGACGATTACATGCAGAATCACAAGCCCGTGCTCGAACAGGACGAGGCGGTCGGCCACGCCGTCCGGGCCATGTACATGTACTCGGGCATGGCCGACGTGGCGGCGCTCGGGGGCTATCCCGGGTACGTGCGGGCCATCGACCGGCTCTGGGACAACGTCGTCGGTCGGAAGATGTACCTGACGGGCGGCGTCGGGTCGCGCGGCATCGTCGAGGGTTTCGGCCCCGACTTCGAGCTTCCCAACAGCGCCTACGCCGAAACGTGCGCCGCCATCGGCAACGCGCTTTGGAACCACCGGCTCTTCCTCCTCCATGGCGATGCCCGCTATATGGACGTCTTCGAGCGCGTCCTCTATAACGGGCTGCTCTCCGGCGTTGCGCTCAGCGGGGACCGGTTCTTCTATCAGAACCCGCTCGAATCCGGCGGCGGGTACGAGCGCAGCCCCTGGTTCGAAGTCGCCTGCTGCCCCCCGAACCTGACCCGGTTCCTGCCCTCGCTCCCGGGCTACGTGTATGCGACCAGGGGCGACGAAGTCTACGTGAATCTTTTCGTCGCCGGCACGGGCCGTGTCGAGGTCGGCGGAGAAACGGTGACGTTGCGCCAGGACACGCGCTATCCCTGGGACGGGGAGATCTCGATTGCCGTGGGTCCGGAGAAGCCGGGAGAATTCACGATCGCCGTTCGCATTCCAGGCTGGGCGCGGGGGGAGGCCGTTCCGGGAAACCTCTACCGTTTCATCGATCAGTCGACCGAATCTCCCGCCCTCGAGGTCAATGGTGAACCGATAAGCTTCGAGCCGGAGTCAGGCTACGCCCGGATTCGGCGGGAATGGACAAAAGGTGACGTCGTGCGCCTCAGCCTGCCCATGCCCGTCCGCCGGGTTGCCGCCGACGAACGTGTCGAGGCCGACGCCGGGATGATCGCCCTCCAGCGCGGGCCCATCGTTTTCTGCGCCGAGGGCGTCGATAACCGGGGGCGCGTCCTGGAACTCGTCCTGCCCGACGACGCAGAGTTCGAGGCCGTCTTCGAGGCGGGGCTGCTGGGCGGCGTCGAGGTCCTGAAAGGGCGGGCCGTTTCGACGGCGACCGCCCCGAACGGGGAACCCGCGCTTGCCGAGTCTCCGCTCACGGCGATCCCCTATTATGCCTGGGCCAACCGGGGCGCCGGCGAGATGACGGTCTGGTTCCCGAGGACGCCGTCCGCGGCCAGGCCGCGGCGCGGACGCGGCAACATCGACCCCGTCCCGTAGGCCCAACCGGCGTTTTTACCCTCCGCGCGAGCCGGTCCGGCCGCATCGGCCTCGTTGCCCTCAAGAGGGAACGGGGTCTGCGGAGTGCCGCCTTTTCCGACACTCGAGAAGCGAAGGCCTGGGTTTCATTACACCCGCCGCCCCCCTCCCGAAGCTTTGGGCTTCAGGTCAATTCACTTGCCGACAATAACGTCCCTTGGGCCGCCCCCAAATGGGGTATAATCGGGCTGTGAAGAAGGTCAGGCTCGGCCTCGGGCTCGCGGCGGGGATTGCCGCGGCCGGCGCGGCTTTTTGGTTTTTTATCCTCAGGGGCCCGGCCTACGAAATCACCTTTTTCCTGACGTCCGACACCCACTACGGCGTGAGCCGGACGGCCGCTGCCGCCAACGAAAAAACCGTCGACGCCATGAACGGCTTCGCCGGGACCGCCTTCCCCGAGTCCGTCGGCGGCGTCGTTGCCTCGCCGCGCGGAATCATCGTCCTCGGCGATCTCATCAACGACGCCTCGGGCCCCGACGGGCCGCGCCAGTGGGCCGAATTCATCCGGGACTTCGGTCTCACAGGCGAAGGCCGGCTCGGGTTCCCCGTCTACGAGCTTCCGGGAAATCACGACGGCGGCGAGACCGGGCTCGTTCGCCGGGCCATCAAAGCCCGCAACCCTTCCCGTCCCGGGCTTTCGGGCGTCTCCGCGAACGGAGTCAATTACTCCTGGGACTGGGGGCCCGTCCACTTCGTGAGTCTGGGGCTCTTCGCCGGCTCCGACGGGGACCGGATCGTCAGCCCGTGGGGCCGGACGATGGAGGGCGAGTGGCGGCTTCCCGGCCACAGCCTGGAGTTCCTCGTCGAGGACCTGGCCCGGAACGTGGGTCGGAGCCGCCGCCCGGTGGTTCTTCTCCAGCACTACGGCTGGGACATTTGGGGCCTTGGCTGGTGGTCGGACCGGGAGCGCCTGGCCCTCGCCGACGCCATCCGGGGCTACAACGTGATCGCCGCCTTTTGGGGTCACACGCACGTCGTCCAGCGGGTCGACGTCGGCTCGCTGCCGACTTTCTGCGTGGGCTCGGCGCAGACCGACTCCCGGCCCGGCGTGTTCATGGTCGCCCGCATCCGGCCGGGGCGGCTGGCGGCGGCCGAGTGGAAGGTCGGACCAGGCGAGTGGGGCGAAGTCTTCGAGGTCGAGTTGGGCCGTAAAGCGGCAAGGGCCGGACAATAAACCAGGCAGCCGAGAAAAGCTCCGGGGAGGCGCCTCGGGTCGACACGTTTTTCCCCAACACCGTGCGGGCCGGGATTCGCAGGTCGGGGGCGTTTCGCCGGGCCGCCGTCGGCCTCGACGATTTCTTTTACGGCCGGAAGCCGGTTCCGAGGGCGCCGCCGGGGTGGCTGCCCCGGGGCCCCGCGCCGAAACTTCCCGCCGCCCGCCAGTAGGGCAGGCTCCCATAAATCAGGGCCGTCCCGATGGCCAGGTACAGGAGCGCGAGCCACGGACGCGGAATGGGCGAGAGGCGCAACAGAATCCCGAGCGCCATCATGCCCAGGATGATCACCCAGGATTGGACGGCTTGGAACGCAAATACGCAGATCCTCTCCTTGTGGGGAGACAGTTCACGTATTCTCCGGATGTTCCGGCGGGCCAAACGGGAGAAGACGAAGCGTCCCTTGAGAACCCCGAGCGAGAGGGCCGCAAAAATCAATTCGAGCGAGGCCGGGAACCGCGACGGAATCCAGGCCGTCCCCCGGAGAGACAGAAACATCCCGACCAGACCCCAGGCCACGGCCGCGGAGAAGACGAGCGTTCTCCGGGTGACGGCGGGTTCGGGAATGTGCAAGGCCATGGAAGACCATCTTAGTCCACGCACCGGTTCCCATCAAGCCGCCCGGTTCGCGGGAGTCGGTGCGGAAATCGCGCCGGCTGCCGTTCTTACCGGGCGGGGCCCTTCCCGGGGTGAAGGACGGAATTCTCGATCCCTCCGCGCGCCACCAGGCGATCAGTCAGGGGCTATTCGTATCTCAGCACCACGGCCGGATCGGTGGCGGCGGCCTTGAGGGACTGGGACACGACCGTGAGCACGGCGATGGCCAGGGTCAACGCCCCGGTCGCCGCGAAGACCACCCAGCCGATCCCGGTCCGGTAGGCGAAAGCGTCCAGCCACCGCGACATGGCCCAGTGGGCGGCGGGCCAGGCGATGACGTTGGCCAGGACGACCAGGACCAGGTACTCCCTGACGAGCAGACGCACGACGTCGAAAGACGTGGCCCCCAGGACCTTGTGGATGCCGATTTCCCTGGTTCTCCTCGCGGCCGAATAGGAGGCCAGTCCGAACAGCCCCAGGCAGCCGATGAACACGGCCAGCCCGGCGAAAACGCGGAACGTCCGGCCGATCCTGAGCTCGGAGCGGTACATGGCGTCGAAGGAATCGTCGAGGAGAGCGTAGTCGAAGGGCTCGCCGGGCAGGAACTCGGCCCAATTGCGGCGCAGCGTCTCCACCGTCCCCGAGACAGCGTTCGGCCTGACACGCAGGATGAGGTTGCCGCGGCTGCGCCCGAGCCTGAGCACGAGCGGTTCGATCCTGGACCGCAGGGATTCATAATGGAAATCCTCGAGAACCCCGATCACGGTCACCGTTCGGGGCTTGAAGCCCGGCTTGGCAGCCTCGGTGTCGAGGTCGGTGATGATCAGTCTTCCGCCCACCGCGGACCCGGCCCCGAACCCGAAATGGCGGGCGGCGACCTGGTTGATGAGGACGGCCTCCTTGTCGGTGGGGAAATCCCGCGAAAAGTTCCTCCCCGAGACGACGGTCATTTCGAGCGTGTCGACATAGTCCTCGTCGGCCGTCCAGACGCCGATGGGAAGCGCCTGGCCGGGGTTCGGATCGTTTTCCCGGGCGACCGGCATCCTGGCCCGGCTGGAGGGCACGGGCAGGAAGCTCGATAGGGAGGCCTCGAGCACCCCCGGGTACTGCCGCATCTCCTCCTTCAGGGCTTCCGCCCGGTCATGGAGAAGGTAGGCTTTGCGCAGGACGACGACCTGGTCCTTGTTGAACCCGAGCTTCCGGGTCTGGATGTAGCGGAGCTGCAGGAACACGACGACCGTCCCGATGATCATCATGGCGGACACGGCGAACTGGAACACGACCAGGGCTCGCCGCAGCCGGCCGCCCTTGACGCCGCCCCGCGCCCGGCCCTTGAGAATCGGCGAAGGCCGGAAAGACGAAAGGACGAAGGCGGGATAGGCGCCGGCCAGCAGGCCGATGAGGAGCGCCAGGCCCAGGGCCGCCGCGGCCGTCCCCGGATTTCCCAGGGCCGCGAGGCTGAGCTCCTTGGCCGACATCCGGTTGAAGAAGGGGAGGGCCAAGCGGACCAAGAGAACGGCGAAGCCCAGGGCGATCGCGCTCAGGAGGACCGATTCCGTGAGGAATTGCTTGACGAGCGCGCCGCGGGCCGAGCCCAGGACCTTGCGCAGGCCGACTTCCTTGGCCCGGCCGGACGACCGGGCCGTCGAGAGGTTGACGAAATTGGCCGCGGCCAGGATCAGGATGAACAAGGCCACGGCTCCGAAAAGATAGATGTACCGAATGTCGCTCGGCGGCTCGAACTCGTTGATCCCGGATTTCGTGTGGAGGTGGATGCGCGTCAGAGGCTGGAGATAGTAGTCGAGCGACATCTCCGTCTTGGCGAGCCATTGGTCGAGCGAGGCCCCCATGCTCTGCCGGACCTCCGCCTCGACGTGGGTGTTGATCAGGGACGGCAGCTTGGCCTCGAGCTCGGAGGCCGCGGCGCCGTCGCGGAGCAGGAGGTAGGTCGGGAAATTGAACGTCATCCAGACCGGCGCCCGGCTCTCTTCGAGCGTGGCCAGGGAGATGATGAGGTCGAAGTGGAAGTGCGAGGTCCGGGGGATGTCCTCGAAGACCCCGGTTACGGAGTAGTCCTCGGGCCGGTCGCCGGCCGCGAGCTGAAGCGTTTTGCCGACGGGGTCCTCCGGGCCGAAGTACTTCGCGGCGGTCGTGCGCGAGAGGACGAGCGTCCGAGGCTCGGCCAGGGCGGTCTTGGGGTCGCCTCCCAGGAGGGGGACGGAGAACACGTTGAAGAACGAGGGGTCGGCGTGCACGGCCCGGTTCTCGCGGAAGGCGCGTTCGCCGCGGCTCACGCGCAGGCTCTCGGCCTCGCGGAACCGGACGGCGTCCTCGATTTCCGGGAATCCCTCGAGAAGGGCGGCGGCCATGGGAGCGCCGGCCCCGTTCAGGTTCATTTCCTTGCCCTGCCTGACGAGCCGGACCATGACTCGGGAGATCCGGTCGGCCTTGGCGTTGTACCGGTCGTAGCTCAACTCGTCCCGCGCGTAGAGGACGACGAGGAGGCAGGCCGCGAGCCCAAGGGCCAGGCCGAGGACGTTGATCAGCGTGTAACCCCGATGCTTCCTGATATTGCGGAATCCCGTGGTCAGGTAATTTCTGAACATCTCGGCGCTCCAGCGGAAGGTGAAGACGGCGTATGATGGCAGGGCCCGGGCGACCTGGCCCCAATACCATCGCCGGGCGGCCGCGGGACCTCTCGACTGGAGCTCCGCGGCGTAGAGTTCGTCGAAATCGCCGACGAGCGTGTCATGTTCGCCCCGGCCCAGGACGGCCCCGAGCAGGCGTCGTCCCGACCGCGGCGGCGCCGTGCGGCGGGCCGTCATCTCGAGTCTCCGCAGGACGCGGCGAAGCCGGGAAAGCCGGCCCACATGATGGCGTTGACCCGCTTGACGTCGTTCAGGGCTTCCAGCCCGGTTTCGGTGAGTTCATAGGAGCGGCGGACCATTCCCCGGCGCTCCTCGTTCCCCGCGGCGTTGTAGACGCGCAGGTAGCCTTTCTTGGCCAGCCGGTCGAGAGGAAAGTACACCCCGCCCAGGGACAGTTTTTTCTCGGTCACGGACTGGATGTGCCGATAGATCGCCGTTCCGTAGGCGCCTTTTCCGAGACGCCAGACCGAGAGCAGGATCAGTTCCTCGAGTTTCGTCAGAAGCTCCATCTTCCACCTCGCGAAAGTCGTTCTACATTTTAGAATACGTAACAGGCTCGACTAATGTTTCATATTTTTAGAATTAATTATTTATAAAAACGCCGGATTAAAAATCGGTACCGGGTCTACGAAATGCCGTCTTTCCCGGGACTCGAGGAAGCGAAGGCCGGCATTCCGTTACACTCCGGTACCCTCTTCCTAACCGGCGTTTTTACCCTCCGGGCGAGCGAATCCGGCCGCATCTGCTTTGTTGCGAAGGGCTCGCAGTACCGGGAGTACAGCTTCACCCTTCGACGCCGCGCATCTGCAGCCGTCTCGACTCGTGAATAACGCAGTCCATATTTATAGACGCCGGATAAAAAATCGGTACCGGGTTGACGAAACGCCGTCTTTCCCGTGACTCGAGGATGCGAAGGACGGCATTCCGTTACACACCGTACCCTCTTCCTAACCGGCGTTCTTACCCTCCGGGCGTTATGATAAGTTCGGGCTGAAGGTTGATTTTCCCGGAGCTTCGGACTAATCTTTTTCTTCGGAGCCGGCCTGATCGGCAAAACCCGGGCGTTTTCGCCAACGGTTCAGGCTCACTCCGGCGGGAAGAGACCAGGAGGCTGAGGTGGAAAGAATGGCGTGGAAATGGGCGGCGGGTTTGATCGCCGCGATCCTGGTTGTCACGGCCGTCTCCCAGCCCGGTCCGTCGATCTCCGCGGCGACCGGCGTTGCCGATCACGGCTCACGGGCAGGCCTGGCCGCCGGTCGCCTCGTCCGCGCCCCGTTTGCTGATTCAACCCGGCGAGTCGCCTCTCGGACTCCTGTCCCGGCCCAGGCGGCCGGCCTGTCGCTCCAAAACGAGAGACTCAAAGCCGAGTTCGGCGAAGGCGGCCTGGTGTCGCTGACCGATGTCAAGACGCGGCGAAGGATCGCCTTCGCCGCCGATCCCTCGGCGATCACCGTCGACGGAAAGACTCTGACCGCCGGAGACCTGGGCCCCGCGGAGATCGAGATGAAGCCGGCCCGGCTGTCCTTCCGTTACGCACAGGACCCGTACACCCTCGAGATCGCCTACGAGCTCCGGCCCGGCTGGGGCTTCGTGAGCAAGCAGGTCATCCTCTCCTCGGCCTCCCGGTCGGCGTTCCACGTCGACTCGGTTGCCGTCTTGTCCTCCGGCCTCGACCTTGCCGTGGTGGACGAACTGGAACTTGCGGGCGGCAAGTGGGGCTCGCTCTGCCGCTTCGCCGACTCGCCGTCCTCGACCGAGGCGTCCTGGGGCCTTTTCTTCATGCTCCAGAATCCGTTCATGGCCTGGACCCGTGACGTCCGGAAGGTCACGGTCTCCTACGCCCCGGACATGGACTGGAGTCCGGACTATGGCCCGTTCGCCTCCGACCGGCTCTGCATCGGTCCCTACGAGCTTGGCGGCGCGCGCTTTCCGGCCAAGGCCGTCCCCGAATGGCAATTCGTTCCCGATTACGAGGCCCTCCTGGCCGCCTCCCCGACCATCGACCTCAACGAAGTCCAGGCCGTGACCGATTGCGTCCGCTCGTTCCTGCTCTACTTTCCCGGCCGGGTTCGGGTCCACATTCCCTGGTGCGAGAACGACTACCAGATCGACGTCGGCACCCCGGAGGGCGTCGAGGAATACAAGCGGATCATGGATCAGGCGGCGGAGCTCGGCTGCAACTACCTGCTCTACACCCCTGCCAACAGCGCCTTGTCCCGCGTCGCCGACAACGCCGACGCCTGGGGTTGGGAGAACGTCCTCTGGTTCGGCCTGGGCCAGAAAATTCGGAAAGGCGAATGGGACCCCAGGACCGACGACCTTCCGGCGGGCGTGAAGGAAATGCTGGACTACGCGGCCTCGAAGAAGCTCAAGCTTCTGGCCTACGCCTACCCCTCCCTGCCGTTTCCGCAGAATCCGGATTGGACGAAGTGGGCCGGGGCCAAGGTGGAGGGCTACGCGGGCGCCGACACGGGCCTGCGCAGCTTCCAGGACTGGTGGATCGAGACCTGCTCGGCGTTCGTCCGGAGAACCGGGGCGGCCGGCTTCTCGTTCGATTATTGGTGGATCGCCTACGACCACGCCTCGAGCAAGTACGCCCAGTGGTACGGCTGCCGCCGGGTGCTCGAGACCCTGCGCCGCGACATGCCGGAGATCGTCATCGACGGCCGCCAGCAGTACCAGAACTTCGGCCCCTGGACCTGGCTGGCCGGGTCCTATCCCCACCCCACCCTGACCGACGAGCAGCCCGAGAGCTTCAAGGCCTTCCCGGAGCTCCACACCGACAGGGTCTCGGCCGACCGCCAGCGGTTCGCGGCCTGGACCTACCGGGTGGAGCGCTTCGCCCCGCCCGAGATCTCGCCCGGGTTCATCACCCACCAGTCCGAGCGCTCCGACGCCCAGGGGGTCATGCGGCGCGACCGGTTCAGGCCGCGGGACTGGGATTATCTCGGCTGGAAGTATTCCCTTCTCTCGTCGATCGCCACGGCCCCTTTCAATAACGTCGTCGACTTCATCCCCGCCCGGGACACCGGGGAATTCAAGGCCCTGTCGGCGGAGGACAAGGCCTGGTTCCGGCGCTGGCTCGACTGGGCGGAGGAGAACTCCGTCTACTTCCATGCCCTGCGGCCGATCATCGGACCGCCGATGATCGGGCGCGTCGACGGGACCGCGGCCGTCCTCGAGGACCGGGGGTTCGTGTTCCTCTTCAATCCCAACCCGGGACGGGCGGAGGCGCGCTTCCGGCTCGACGCCTCGATCGGGCTCGTCAAAGGCAAGCGGTTCGTCGTCCGCGAGCTCCATCCCGAAGAGGGCCTGCTCGTCGGGTCTCCGGAGGGCTTCTGGCCGGCCGGCGCCGAGGTCGTTCTGCCGATGTCGGGCGCCGAAGCCGCCGTCCTGGAGGTCTTCCCGGCCCCGGACGATGTCGAGGAGCCGGCCCTGTTCAACGTTACAGGTTCCGTTTCTTTCCGCGGCGGCCGCTTGGCGCTGACCGGGGTCCAGGGGGAGATGGGGACAAGCCGCGACGGTCTCGTCCTTCTGCCGAAGGGCGGCCGGGCCAGGACCCTTTCGGTCAACGGCGTGGCCTACCCGTTCAGGCAGACCGGCGCCTTGGTCCCCTTCACCGTGAGATTCATCGGCCGCCGCTTCGGGCGGCTCGAACGCGTCGGGACGTATGACCCCGCCTTCACGGGGGGAACGGTGCGGGCGAGATTCACGGTCCCGTCGCGGGTTCTCAAACAGATGGCCGACCGGAAGGCGGCCTGGCCGGTCGCCTATACCGAGGACGACCTCAAGGCGCCCTGGCTCGGGCCCTGGAGGCTGCTGTTGTTCGCCGCGGCCGCCGAAGCGTCGGACTCCACCGAGATCGGAGTGACGATCGACGGGCGTCCCGTGCCCGTGAACAAGGCCTACAACAGCGTCTATCCTCATGCCCCAGCCCGGACCTACCTGGGCAGATGGGCCGACCTCTCGGGAATCAAGCCCGACGTCCCCCACGAGATCACGGTGACCGTGCCCGAACTTCCGGCCGGGAGGTTTCTCGGCCTGTTCTTCGAGAATGTGGAGCCCGAATACACCCGGAGGATCCTGGCCCCGAAACCCCTACGTTGAGGGACGGGCCGCGAGACGAGGGATCAGGGGAGGGGGGTCAAGCCCCGGGTTGACTTTCTCCCAGCGAACTCCTATCCTAAGTATCTTGAAGAGCATCCCAACGAAAGGGGACTGCGCCTCCCATGTGTCCAGAGCCGATTCTGAACGTCAAGTCACTCAAGGAACAGGTCTACGAATACCTTCGCGAGCAGATGCGGAAAGGGGATATCCTGCCCGGGTCGGTGATCGACATGGAGGTGACCTCCAAGAGGCTCGGCGTGAGCAAGACCCCGCTCCGCGACGCCCTGCTCCAGCTGGAGACGGAGAATTTCGTTTCCATCCTGCCCCGCCGCAAGGTGGTCGTCAACGTCCTGACCCCGAGGGAGATCCGGGATATCTACGACATCATAGGCGCCCTGGAGAGCATGGCCCTGCTCAAGGCGCTGGACCGCATCCGTCCTTCCCACATCGAGTCCATGCAGGAGTTGAACGACGGCATGAAGGAGGCGATCGACGCCGGCGACTTCGATCTCTACTATGAAAGGAACCTGGCCTTTCACAACACCTTTCTCGACCTCTGCGGCAACGACAGGCTGGTCAGGATCGTCAACATCCTGAAGAAGCGTCTCTACGATTTCCCCAGGCCCAAGGGGTTCGTCAAGGCCTGGGAAGAAGCCTCCATCGGAGAGCACCAGGCACTCATCGACCTCCTGCGCAAAGGGGCCGGCACGGACGCCGCCGACCACGTCCGCGATGTCCACTGGTCCTACGAAGTCCAGGAGCCGTTCGTGCGCCAGTATTACCCGCAGGTCGCCGGGGAAAAGAGATAGGCCCCGTCTTTCGCGCGCCGATCTTCCGATCAAGGCTTGACTTTCTTTCGGAAAAATAGTTTCTTTATTACAGCACGAAATAATGTCCGCAAGAAAGCCGGGCGGAAGGTCATGCTGAAGAACGGCGTCCCTCGCGACGTCCCGGGCCAAGGCCACAAGGGGAAGCCCGCGGGCGGCCTCAACAAGGCCAGAATCACCACCCTGATCCGCGACAGCAACGGGACTTCACGGGCCGACTTGGCCCGGCAGACCGGCCTCAGTGCGCCGACCGTTTCGCGGATCGTCGAGACCCTGATCAAGGACGGGCTGGTAATCGAGTCCGGCGCCGGCGCATCCAGGGGCGGGCGCCGTCCCACGCTCCTCAGGTTCTCGGGGGTGGACAGCTTCATCGTCGGGGTCGACCTGGGCACCACGAACATCTACGCGGTCCTGGCCGATCTCGGGGCCAGGGTCATTGCCGAAATCAGGCGGCCGACGCGCGTCGAAGAAGGCTTCGACCGGGTCATGGAGAGGACTTCGGCGGTCATCGAGGAGCTCCGCAACCGCCTGGGCCGCAAGAAGGCCCGGGTCTGCGGCATCGGCATGGCCATCGCCGGGCTTATCAACAGGGAAAGGGAAATCGTCGAGTTCTCGCCGGATTTCCACTGGCACAACGTCGATGTCCGGGCCGGCCTGCCCGTGAGCCGCGAGATTCCCGTCGTTTTCGACAACGTCACCCGCGTCATGGCCCTGGGGGAAATGTGGTACGGGGCGGGACGGAACCACCGGAACTTCATCATGATCAACGTGGGCTACGGGATCGGGGCCGGCATCATCGTCCAGGGCAGCCCGCTTTACGGGCTCAAGGGCCTGGCCGGGGAATTCGGCCATATCACCATGCAGATGAAATCCGATGAGCTCTGCGACTGCGGCAATTTCGGCTGCCTCGAGGCCCTGGCCTCCGGCAACGCCATCGCCAAGAGGGCCCGCAGGGAGCTCGGCGGCGGCGCGGTGAGCGTGCTGACCGGTATGTGCGAGGGCGATCTCTCGAGAGTCAGCGCGGAAATGGTGGCGGCCGCCGCCAAAAGGGGCGACGGCATGGCCTGGGACATTTTCAACGAGGCCGCCGAGTACCTGGGTCTCGGCATCGCCGGCCTGATCAATCTCTTCAACCCCGAAGCCGTCTTCATAGGCGGCGGGGTGGCCCAGGCGGGCGACATCCTTTTCGACAAAATCCGCAAGACGGTCAACTCTCGGGCCCTGAACAAGGCCGCTTCGGAAGTCGCCATAAGACCGGCCACCTTCGGCACGAGCGCCGCCGTGATGGGAGCCCTCTCCCTGATCCTCAGCGGCGTCGTGAACCTGGATGACGCGCACGTCAACTTCCGGAAATTCCGGGAGGGCGGCCGGGGGCCGGACCCCTCCGGGTCCGCCGTATAACCCGCGGCCGGCCGCCTTCGGGGAAAACCCCGATGACCCGGGTCCTCGGAGGAAGCGGGAATGCCGGGGATGGCCACAAGCTCCCGGGCTTGGGGCGGGGACCGGTGAGATGGTATGATGGAATATTGAGGAGCGACGGATTGTCGGAGAGACGCGGCGGCCGCGCCGCATTTGTTTTCCCGGGCCTGGCCGGTCTCGGGCTGGGCTTCGTTCTTCTCCTCTCCCCGGCGGCCTTTGGCGGTCCGTCCGGCGCGTCGGCGACCGTCCTTTGGTACTCTCGCCCGGCCGACAAATGGGAGAACGCCCTTCCGGTGGGGAACGGCCGGCTGGGGGCCATGGTGTTCGGCCGCACCGATACCGAGGAGATCCAGCTCAACGAAGAGACATACTGGTCCGGCGGGCCCTACTCCACGGTCGTCGAGGGCGGATACCGGTTTCTCCCGGAGATTCAAAAACTCGTTTTCGACGGCGACTATGAAATGGCCCACATCCTTTTCGGCCGCCACCTCATGGGCTACCCGGTCGAGCAGATGAAGTACCAGTCGCTCGGGAGGCTCGTCCTCCGGTTCCCGGCCGGGGGCGAGCCGACCGGCTATCGCCGCGAGCTCGACCTCGACACCGCCGTCGTCACGACCGGCTATGAACAGGACGGGGTCCGTTTCACGCGACGGGTCTTCTCGAGCCCCGTCGACCAGGTCGTCGTGGTTCGGCTGACGGCCGATCGGCCGGGGCGCATCTCATTCGTGGCCCAGCTCCGCGGCGAGCGGAACTCCGCCCACTCCAACTATGCAACGGACTATTTCCGGATGGACGGCCTGCCGCCCGACGGCCTTGTCGTCAGGGGGAAGTCGGCCGACTACATGGGGGTGGAGGGCCGGCTGCGCTACGAATCGCGGCTGAGGATTTTTGCCGAGGGCGGCGCGATGAGCCTCGACTGGGACGAACTCACCGTGACGAACGCCGACGCCGCGACCCTGCTCATGGCCGCGGCCACGAATTTCGTGAGCTACAAGGATGTCGGCGGCGACGCGGCGGCCCGCGTCGGGGCCGCGCTGGCGGCCGCTTCCGGCAAATCGTTCGAAAGCCTGGAGAGAGACCACGTCGCGGAGCACCGGCGGCTCTTCCGGCGCGCTTCTCTGGCGCTCCCGGCGATGGCGAATTCCGCACTCCCCACCGACGAGCGACTGAAGGCCTTCGACGGCCCCAACGACCCGGCCCTGGCCGCTTTGGTCTTCCAATTCGGCCGCTATCTCCTGATTTCCTCCTCGCGGCCGGGGACTCAGCCCGCCAACCTCCAGGGCCTCTGGAACAAGGACATGAACCCGGCCTGGGATTCCAAGTACACGACCAACATCAACACCGAGATGAACTACTGGCCGGCCGAGGTCGGCAATCTCGGGGAATGCGCCGAGCCGCTGTTCGCCATGATCCGCGAGCTTGCGGACCGGGGCAGCCGCGTCGCCCGGGAGCACTACGGCGCCCGGGGCTGGGTCTTCCACCAGAACACCGACCTCTGGCGCGTGGCGGCCCCCATGGACGGGCCGAGCTGGGGCACATTCACGACCGGCGGCGCGTGGCTGGCGACCCATCTCTGGGAGCACTACCTCTTCACCGGCGACCGGGAATTCCTGAGCGAGTATTACCCGGTGATGAAGGGCGGCGCCGAGTTCTTCCTGGATTTCCTGGTGCCGGACCCGAGGCGCGGCTGGCTGGTGACAAACCCTTCCACCTCGCCCGAGAATTTTCCCGACATTCCGGGCGCCCCGAAATTCTTCGACGAGATTACGACGTTCGTCACCGGCACTTCGATCTGCACGGGGTCGACGATCGACATGGCCATTCTGAGGGATCTTTTCGAGGCCGTGGCGCGGGCGGCGGCCGAACTGGGCGTGGACGAGGACTTCAGGCTCCGGCTTCTCGAGGCCCGAGCGAGGCTGGCCCCGATGCAGATCGGCCGCAGGGGCAACCTCCAGGAATGGCTCGAGGATTGGGGCGAGACCGAAAAAAGCCATCGCCACATTTCCGGACTCTGGGGCCTGTTCCCCGGGCACGGAATATCGGGTCGGAGGACTCCGAAGTTCGCCGCCGGGGCCAAAGTCGTCCTGGACCAGCGGGGTCTCCCGGGGAACGGCTGGTCCTCGGCCTGGAAAGCGGCCTGCTGGGCCCGGCTCGGGGACGGCGGGAAAGCCATGGAGAACTTCACCTACGCCATGCGGCATTACACGACGGACAGCCTGTTCTCGATCTGCTCCAACGCCTTGCAGGTGGACGGCGCCTTCGGGATGTCGGCGGCGGTGGCGGAAATGATCCTCCAGTCGCACGAGAACGAGCTGACCCTGCTTCCGGCCCTGCCCTCGTCCTGGGCGGACGGGGAGGCGCATGGGCTCCGGGCCCGGGGCGGGTTCGAAGTGGGCCTGCGCTGGAAGACCGGCCGCATCGTGGAGGCGACCGTTCGATCTCTCAACGGGAATCCCTGTCGGGTCCGGTCGGCGGCCGCGTTGAAAGTGGCGGCCGAAGGACGCCCCGTCCGGTCGGAGGGGCTCGAACGGGGTGTCATGGAATTCGAAACGATGCCGGGAACGGTTTACAGGCTGACCCCTGTGGAGGGGCAATAGAGCGCCGCTCCCATGGTTGCAGCGACCCGGGCCTCCCGGATTCGAGCAGGGCAATCCTCCGGCAGACAGGGCCCGAAAGGGCCGGGAACGCGCCTTTCAGAAATCGATCGCGGACAAACCGAGGAGCATGAAATCATGAGAAAGAGCTCGATCCGGGCTTGCGGGATTCTGAGTTTCCTGATCCTGCTGACTGTCGCGGCCGGGCCGGCCGCGGCCCAGGACAAAACCGCCGATTCCCTCCTGTCCGTTGACAGGATTTTCGATTCCAGGGAGTTCACGGCCGAGAGATTCGGCCCAACCCGCTGGACGAGCGACGGGGAATCCTATACGACTCTGGAGGCCAGCCCCGAAATCAAAGGCTTCGATCTCGTCCTTTACAGGGCCTCGACCGGCAAGCGGGAGGTCCTGGTGCCGGCCGCGAAGCTCGTCCCCGACGGCGCGGCGGAGCCGTTGTCCGTTGAGAACTACTCCTGGTCTCCGGACGGCAGAGTCCTGATCATCTTCACCAATTCCAGGCGCGTCTGGAGGCAGAACACGCGGGGCGATTTCTGGACCTATGACCTGGCCTCGGGGCGGTTGCGGCGGCTCGGAGCCGGGTTCGAGCCGTCGACACTCATGTTCGCCAAGCTCTCGCCCGACGGGCGGATGGCCGCCTACGTCGTCGCGAACGACATCTACGCGGAGGAGTTGGCGACGGGAAAAGTCCGGCGGCTCACGTTCGACGGGGACGACGACACCATCAACGGCACCTCGGACTGGGTGAACGAGGAGGAGTTCGGCATCCGCGACGGGTTCCGCTGGAGCCCCGACAGCCGGGCCATCGCCTTCTGGCAGTTTGACACGCGCGGGGTCGGCGTCTTTGCGATGATCAACAACACGGACGGGACCTATCCTAAGGTCATCAGCTTCAAGTATCCCAAGGTCGGCACGACCAACTCGGCGGTCCGGGTCGGCGTGGTGCGGGTCGCCGGCGGCTACCCGGTCTGGATGAAGGCGCCCGGAGACCCCAGGAACATGTACATCCCGCGGCTCGACTGGGCCGGGAACTCAAGCGAGGTCGTGTTCCAGCATCTCAACCGGCTCCAGAACACGAACGCCGTCCTCATCGGAGACGCCGGCACCGGCGAGGTGAGGACGGTCTTCACGGACAAGGACGAGGCCTGGGTCGAGGTCATGGACGACTTCGTCTGGCTCTCGGGGGCCCGCGCGCTGCTGTGGCTGAGCGAACGCGACGGCTGGCGCCACGCATATTATGTCTCGAGGGACGGGACGGAGGTCAGGCTTCTGACGCCGGGCGACTATGACGTTCTGAGCGTGAACGCCGTGGACGAGACCGGCGGCGCGCTCTACGTCACCGCGTCTCCCGAGGACGCGACGAAGCGCTTCGTGTACCGGGTCCGGACGGACGGCAAGGGAAAGCCCGAGCTCGTCGGCCCGGCGGGTCAGACAGGCGTCCATAGGTTCGACGTTTCACCCTCGGGCCGCTGGGCCTTCCACACCTGGTCGAGTCTCGATACTCCGCCGGTTACGGAGCTCGTCCGGCTGCCCGGCGGCCAGGCGGTCCGGACCCTGGCCGCGAACGAGGCGTTGCGGGCCAAGGTCGAGGCCTTGAGCCGGAGGCGGGCCGAGTTCTTCAAGCTCGACATCGGAGGCGGAGTCCAGGTCGACGGCTGGCGCGTTTTGCCTCCCGATTTCGACCCGGCCAAAAAGTATCCGCTTCTCGTCTACGTCTACGGCGAGCCGGCTGGGCAGACGACGCAGGACAACTGGGGCGGAAACGGGTATCTCTGGCACCTGATGCTGGCTCAGCGGGGATACATCGTGGCCAGCTTCGACAACCACGGCACGCCGGCTCCGCGCGGCCGGGCCTGGCGGAAGAGCATCTACAGGCAGATCGGGATTCTGGCCTCGGCCGATCAGGCGGCAGCCGTCGGGGCCGCCATCGCCTCATGGCCTTACGTCGACGCCGACAGGATCGGAGTGTGGGGCTGGAGCGGCGGCGGCTCCATGACGCTCAATGCCATGTTCCGCCATCCCGACTTGTATAAGACAGGGATTTCGGTGGCTTCGGTTCCCGACCAGCTCCTCTACGATACGATCTACCAGGAGCGCTACATGGGGCTGCCGGCGGACAACGCCGAGGGCTACAAGAACGGCTCGCCGATCACCTTCGCCAGGCAGCTGGCCGGAAACCTTCTCATCGTCCACGGCACGGGAGACGACAACGTCCACTACCAGGGCTTCGAGAAGCTGGTGAACGCGCTCGTGGCCGGCGACAAGCGGTTCACCATGATGGGCTACCCGAACCGGTCACACGGGATCTACGAAGGGAGAGGGACGACACTCCACCTCTATACGCTGCTCACGCGTTTCCTGACCGAGAACCTGCCGCCCGGCCCGAAATAATTCGGGGACACAATACTCAATTCCGGCCGGTCCGGGCATCTTGCCGGCCCTTTTCATCGAACGCAGTGACCTTCCCCAAAAGTACCGCCCAGGGCCGGGGGCTGGGGCGACCGGACTTTCAACTCACGCCATCGTCCTTGCACCAGTCGAGAAGCTCGCTCTCCCGAGGTCAAGAGCGGTTATCGTCTGACGTGGACGGCGAAATGGCAGGTCCGCCCGCCCCTGCGGAGGGTTCCCATGATCTCGACGCGGAATGGCCGCCCGAAGGCCGCCTTGAACACGGCCGCGGGCCGGGTCAAGGTCCGCGTCCGTTCCGGCCAAAGCGTGACGGCGCTCCGAGCCGTGCGTCATTCCCTTTGGAAATAGTATTGTGTCCCCGATTTTCTCGCCGGTGTCGTCGGTCTTGATGGCGAGGGTCGCGGATGGTATAGTCTGGGAGCGAGCGGCCGCGTGGCCGCAAGGCTCGGGGTGAGGGCGATGCCGTAATGAAAGACTTTTCCAGGAAAGCGAAATCCGGCGTTTGGGGGGCTCCGGTTTTGTCGGGCCTGGCGACGGCGGCGCTCGTCCTCGCCGCCGCCCCCGTTTTCGCCGCGCCGGGCGCCGGCCATGTCCCGCAGGCCGAAGCCCGGGCCGCGCCGGCCGTCCCGAAATTCTCGCACGTTCTCGTCATCTTCCTGGAGAACAGGGAGTTCGACGAGGTCGTCGGAAACCGCAGGATGCCGCGCTTCAACCGCCTCGCGGGGGAATTCACGCTTCTCACCCGCTACTTCGGCGTCTCCCATCCGAGCCTCCCGAACTACCTCGCTTTGGTCGGCGGAGACACCTTCGGGGTCCGGAGCGACTGCATGAGCTGCTATGTCGATGCCCCCAGCCTGCCGGACCTCCTCGAAACCCGCGGCATGACCTGGAAGACCTATCAGGAGTCCCTGCCCCGGGCCGGATACACGGGGGACATCTCCCGCCTGTATGCGAAGAAGCACAACCCGTTCGTCTATTTCAACGCCATACGCAGGGACAGGGCGAGGCTCAGGCGGAGCGTCGTGCCGTTGACCGATCTGGCCGGGGACCTCGCGTCCGGCCGCCTGCCCGATTTCGCCTTCATCGAGCCCAACCTCTGCAACTCGGGGCATGACTGCGGCCCGGATGTCGCCGACGCATGGCTGGGGCGCACAGTGGACGAGATCCTGGGCTCGCAGGCCTTCGACGCAAACAGTCTCCTCGTCATTACGTGGGACGAGGGTTCTACGAACGCCTCGTGTTGCGGAACGCCGCCCCTGGCGACGGGAGGTCGTCTTGCCGCCGTCGTCGTCTCGCCGCTGGTCAGGCCCGGTTTCGAGGACGCGACGCCCTACAGCCACTATTCGGTGCTCAAGACGATCGAGGAAGCCTGGGGCCTCGAACGGCTGGGCCGGACCTCCGACCAGGCCGTGAATCTCATCACGGCGCCCTGGAAATGAGGTGGCCTCGAATTCACATCCGAGCCAACAGAAATTCGATGTGAGGCCCGCCATGGAAGACACGATAACGGGGAAGCTTCTCGCTTCGCATCTCGTTGCAGGGAAACCGAAGCCCGGCCGGGAGATCGGGATGGCGATCGACCAGGTGCTGACCCAAGACGCGACGGGGACGCTCGTCTACCTCGAATTCGAATCGCTGAATCTCGACCGGGTGAGGGCCGGGCTGGCCGTAAGCTACATCGACCACAATATCATCCAGACGGATTACCGGAACGCGGACGATCACAGGTTCCTGCAGTCGGCCGCGGCCAAGTACGGGGTCATCCTCTCTCCCGCGGGCAACGGCGTCTCCCACCACGTTCACAGGCAGAGATTCGGGGCCCCGGGAAAGACTTTGCTCGGGTCCGACAGCCACACCACCACCGGCGGCTGCCTGGGGATGCTGGCCATGGGGGCCGGAGGCGTGGAAGTCGCGATGGCCCTGGCGGGTGCCCCCTATCACATCCCCATGCCCGAAATCTGGGGGATGCACGTGACGGGGAAACTGCGGGACTTTGTTTCCGGCAAGGACGTCATTCTGCATCTGCTGCGCAAGTACAGGGCCGACGGCGGACTGGGGAAAATCATGGAGTTTCACGGGCCCGGAGTGCGGAACCTGGACATGTCGGCCCGGGCCACCGTCGCCAACATGGCCGTGGACATGGGCCTGACGGCGGCCGTCTTCCCGTCCGACGACGTCACGAGAGGCTATTTCAGAATGATCGACAGGGAGAAAGACTGGGTCGAGCTCCGGACCGGCGGAAGCGCCGGGTTCGACCGGGAATCCGAGCTCGATCTTACGGAAATAGAACCGCTCGTGGCCAAGCCCTGGAGCCCCGACAACGTTGCGCCCGCCTCCGAATTGAGTTCCGTGAACGTCCAGCAGGTCATCATCGGCTCGTCCTGCAACGGGGATTACAGGGACTTCATGATCGCGGCCAAAATGGTGGAGGGAAGAACGAAGCACCCCCAGGTCAGTTTCGAAATCAACACGGGCAGCCGGGAGACTCTGGCCAACGTCCTGAACATGGGCGGCCTGAAAAGCCTCATCGAGGCGGGCGCCCGGGTCCACGAGCCCGGGTGTCTGGGCTGCATCGGCATCGGGCAGGCGCCGGCCAGCGGGTCGAATTCCCTCCGGACGTTTCCCCGGAATTTCCGGGGGCGGAGCGGAACCAAAGACGACGCCGTCTACCTCTGTTCCCCCGAAACGGCGGCGGCCTCCGCGCTGACCGGCCGGATCACCGACCCCAGGACGGCGGGACGGCATCCTCGAGTCGATTACCCCGAAAAATACGAGTACAACATGGGCTGGTTCGTCATGCCGCCCGAGAACGGGTCCGAAGTCGAGCTGGTCAAAGGGCCGAATATCAAGCCGCTTCCCGTGTTCGACCCCCTGCCGGACTCCTTGGACAGCGAGGTGATCATCAAGGTCGGCGACGGGGTCAGCACGGACATCATCATGCCGGCCGGGAACAGGGTCCTGCCTTACAGGAGCAACATCCCCAAGATCAGCGAGTTCGTGTTCAGCATCCTCGACGAGACGTTTGCCGCCAGGGCCAAGGACAAAGGCGGCGGAGTCGTCGTCGGAGGCGAGAACTACGGCCAGGGGTCGTCCCGGGAACACGCGGCCCTGGCTCCCCGGTACCTCGGCATCCGGGTCAAGATCGCCAAGAGCTTCGCCAGGATCCACAAGGCCAACCTGGTCAATTTCGGCATCCTGCCCCTGACATTCAAGAACGATGCGGACTATGACGGAATCGAGAGAGGCGAGCGCGTGAGAATCGCCGGCATAAGGCGACTGATCGAAGGCGGTCGTTCCGAAGTTCCCGTCGAAGTGGGGGGCCGGCGGGTCGCGACCGTTCTGGATGTGTCCGAGAGACAGAGGAGGATTCTCCTTGCCGGCGGACTCCTGAACCTGGCGCGAAAATAGGGCCCGGCTCTCCTCCACTGCCCGGACCGGATATCCGGGTCCCCGTTTCCGGGCCCGTGTCACCAGAAAATCGTGCGGCCCAACACCGGAGGCTCAGGCGCCTTTGGCCGAGGGCCGCCGGGGGTCGGTGGCCCTGATAACGACGCTCACCGAATCCTGGTTGAAGCCCTTGAAACCCTGCCTCCGCTCGACGTTCTCGAGATGGCTGCCGATCGCTCCCCCGGCCAGGAACCTTTTCTTCAGGGCCGGGCCGATGAGTTTCTTCGAGGCGAGGGTCTTGATCCGCTCCTCCCGCCCGATCCACACCTCTCCCGCCGTGAAGGCCTGCCTGAGGAACGGGAAGCTCGAGAAGGGCGTCATCATCCGAAGCCCGTCCCGCTCCAGCGCCCTGGCCAGGTCATCGAACCGGAAGCGGGCGGCGGCGTGGTGCATCCCGGCCTCGAACAGGCTCTCTCCGTTGAGTTCGACCCACAGCCCGACGGTGCCCAGATGTCGGAGCTCGCCGAGCGGCTGCCTGGAAAAATTCACCGTCCGCTCGCCTTCGGCGAGGTCGACATCCGCGAAGACGACCTCGCCGCTCCCAGGATGTTCCAGAATCTGCGCCCCCCAGCCGGCCTGCGAGCCGGCGTGATAGCGCTCCCGCGGCTTCATCCCGAGGCGTCCGAATATCCCGATCAGGGAGGAGAAGTTCGTCCTGGACGACCGGAAGGTGTGGTGGTCCACGTTGCCCCATCCGACGCCGAGACGGTCCTGCCGGGCTTTTTGGGTTCGGGCGGCGGCGTTCCTGGTCTGCCAGAACTCCCTCTCGGCCCGGAAGAAGGCGTCGGCGACGCGGGCGCTGTCGAGCTCCACCAGGGCGTCTTCGATCATGGCGTTGAGATGCTCGAACCCGTCGTGGGCGGCGTCGAAAGACCGGGGCCGGGAGCGGAACGCCTCGAGGGCCCTCCGGTAAGCGTTGACGTCGTCCGGTTCGGGCCCGGAGAAGCCGCCGAAGCCGCGCCTCTCGGCCGCCGCCATGACCAGCCCGCCCTCGGAGACGAGTTCGGCTTTGCGATAGGCCGCCCCCTCGTCCGTGATCTTGAGGTTCGGGAAATGGGCCGCGCAGAAGTCGGCCAGACTCTCCGGCCCGAGAACGAGCTCCTCCCGCTCGGCCTCGACCAGCGGAAAGAGCGTCGCTCCCGGAACCCGGAACGACCGGACGCCGCCCTTCCGTCCCTCGACGAACCGCATGGCCAGGAGCCGCTTCTTGTCGAGCGCCGCCCGAGGCAGGGCCAGGTGGTCGACCCATTCGAAGAAATCGGTGGACGTGCCTTCCTCGATCTCGGCCGCCAGGCCCCGCGCGGTTTCCGACTTGCGCAGGGCGTCGGCGAGGAGCGACCGGAGATGGTTTTCCGCTTCCGGGTAAAGCCCCCAATCGAAATTGCGCATCTCGTTTCCCCCCGCGCTCCAGAATATCGCCCCGGGGGAGCGGCGTCAAGCCGCCCTCAACGGCCGCCGGCCCCAAAGCCGATGCGGCTGGGTCGGCTAGTCCCGGGGCAAAGAATGGCGGTCCGGGAGACGGGGCGGGTGTGGAACGGGACGTCGGTTTTTGCTTCAGATGAATGGGGCCAGGCGTAACGGAAGGCCGGCTTGGGCTTCCTTGAGTTGAGAAGAGGTTGCTTTCCGTTGACCCGGCCCCGTCCTTGCCGGTTCTCAAACGAAGCTTGCGTTTAGGGCCTGATGGAGAGCTGGAGCTTGAGCACGCTGCGGTCGCCCATCGGCAGGAATCGTTGTCTGGGGTCCCGGACCCTCTCCCAGTTCTCGCTGAAGACGAAGAAGATCTCGTTGCCGGGAGAGATCTGCCAGCGGAACCGGGACTGCCAGCCGAGCTCGTTCGAGACGTTGTCGAATTGCACGTAGTTCATCAGGCCGAGGTTGGGCGAAAAGAATAAGTCGGCCTTGAGCTCGTAGATGTTCTCGTTGAAATCCCCCTCGGGCAGCCGGCCGCGGATAAAGTTGGCCTGGGCTCCGACGGTCGCGAATCCCTTGTACTTCAGCGCGACCTCCACCTCGGTTTCCGAATACCGTCCCGAATAGAAGCGCCCGAAGTGGCGGTTGAATCCGAGGACATAAGGCCGGTGGACCGCCGTTTCGAAACCAACCCGGGCGTTCGTGTAGCTGTAAAGTCCCTGCGGGATGACGACGCCGTCGGCGATTTCGAAGTCGAAGGGGAGCACGTCGTAGTTGACGGATATCTCGCTCTCGATCCTGTCCCCGGATTCGAACCGGATGCCCGGTTCAAACGACACGCTTCGCGTTTCCAGCCTGCCGGCGAGATCCCAGTAGAACTCGCTCCAGCCGTCCAGGAAAAACTGCCGGACGGCCTTCCCGACCCAGCCGTCCTTCCTGGGCCTGGGCATGTAGGCGGCCATCAGGCTGAGCGTCTGGACGCCCGGCCGTGAAATGAACCCGAGCCCGGGTTCGAGACCGTCCCCGTAATAGCCGTAGCTGGCGTTCATGTCCCAGAGGTCGTTCGGATAGTCCAGCCGGAAACCGAAAGCCTGGTGCTTCGTCCTGACCTCGGGGTCGGGGTCCTTGTGCCAGTTGTAGACTCCCCAGGCATCGAATCCCAGGTTCTTGTCGCCGCGGAAGCGCGAGGTCGCGTAGCGGAAGTCCATGCCTGCCAGCGTGTTTGTTTCGGGCGACATCGGATTGCCGTAGGTGAAGATCATCCCCACCCGGCTCTCCTCCCAGAGATTTTGGGAAACGCGGGCGGCGACGAAGTTCTGGCCGGCGTAGCCGCCCCCCCCCTGGTCGGTGAAGCGGCGCGTCTGGACGTCGATGACCGCGATGTTGGTCCGCCCCATGCGGCCGTAGAGCTTCGTACCGAAGAGGATCGGGACCTGTTCCCCTTCGTAGAGGCCGAGCCGCCGGCTGAAGAAGGGCAGGAACGACGCGTGGTACCCCCCTCCGCCCGAAGACGTGCCGAAGTTGAAGTATTCGGACCCCTCAAGAAAGAAGGTCCGTTTTTCAGGATAGAAAAGCGGAAACCGGGTCAGGTTGACCTGGCGCTCGTCGACTTCGGTCTCCGCGAAATCCGTGTTGTAGCTGAAGGCGCCGACCAGGTTGGGCGTGAAATTCTTGTAGACGTCGATTCCGCCCGTCCCGTCCCAGGTCGGCCGGACCGGCGCGGCCGGGTTCGCGGCCGGACCGTGGTCCAGGCTGGCCAGTCCGTAAGGCCGAATGGTGACGCCGCTGCCCTGACGCACGTCGGCGATGCCCTCGAGGACGGCGGCTTCGTTGGGGTTGTAGAAATGGCTGTCCAGGTCGGCCCCCGAAGCCCGGATGGTTTCCTGCTTCCGGGCGATGTACCGCTGGATGTTGATGCCCCACGCGGTTAGGCCCGGGTTGAACGAGATGGTCTTGAACGGGATCCGGATCTCCGCGCTCCATCCGTCTTTCAGAATGCGCGCCTTGGCGTCCCAGATCCCGTCCCAGTCGAAGCTCGGAGACTCGCCGAAGGCCAGGCCTTCCGTTCGGGCGCCCAGCGGATTCACCATGAAGACGTAGGCCGTTCGCTTGTCTTGGAAGGGGTCGAGAAGGATGATGATGTTGTCGTCGCTGTCGTCCATGTCTTCGGCATCGTGGGCCATGGTGCTGGCCGAGATTTTCGAAGGCTCGCTATCGAAACAGGTGATCCCCACGTAGAAATTTTGGCCGTCATAGAGGATCCTGGCCTCGGTTTTTTCCGATGGCGCGGCCCCGGGTTTCGGGCTGGCCTGGAGGAAAGCGCCGAAAGGGACGGCCAGTTTCCAGGCCTCGTCGTCCAGACGGCCGTCGAGATGGAGGCTCTGGTCGATGCGGACGGCGCGAAAGGGTTCGGCGGCCCGGAGGCCGGCCGATGCGAAAAAGGGGAGGCACAGGCATATGCCCCGAAAAAAGAAGCCCTTGCGTCGAATCGTCATCCAGTCCGGATCTCCTCTTTTGAATCGGCCGGATTTCCGCCCGGCCGGCACGAAACGCCGGCAGTCCGTCCTGTCGTCCTCCGCCGGCGGGGGCAACAAAAGCGCCATTATAAGATATCCGGCCCCCGATTGAAAGCGGACCAGGGGTGCGGGCGCGGGGCGAGCAGGATTTATGATTTTTTGGCGCGATGGATTATAATGGTTCCGGTCGTGTCCCCCGCGCCCGGAAGAACGGACTTCCGAAATCATCAGGTCAGCAGAGCTCAACGGCGCGAGGCCTGCCCTGCCGTCCGGGGAGGGGCGTGCGCGGCGCGAGAAGGAGGGGAGTCATGAAACCAGCCGATGACCGTTCGCGTGGATCCGTGTCCGGTCCCGTCCCTGACGATGCCGAGGAGAGCTTTGCCCTGGGACGCGCCCTGCAGGCCGGCTTCGAGAAGAGGCTGGCGGGATGGGCCGAGGCCGATTACCTTCGCCGCTTCTGGGCCAAGGACCCGAAGCTCTGGGTCCCAGAGCCGGTCCCCGAGATCACCGACAGGATGGGATGGCTGGAGCTTTCCGAGGCTTCCGACAAGCGTCTGGCCGACATCCTCGACTTTGCGGACACCGTCAAGGCGGCGGGCTTTACCCACGCCGTCCTTCTGGGCATGGGCGGCTCGAGCCTGGCGGCCGATGTCTTCCGGCGGACGTTCGACAGCGCTCCCGGCCATCCCCAGCTCGCTGTGCTGGACAGCACCCATCCGGCGGCCGTCGCGGCGGTCGAGGCCAGGGTCGACCTTCCCCGGACCCTGTTCGTGGTCTCGAGCAAGTCGGGGACGACGATCGAGCCCCTGTCGTTTTTCCGCTACTTCTGGAACAAGGTCGGCCGGGTCACGGACTCGCCCGGACGTCATTTCATCGCGGTCACGGACGCCGGAACGCCCCTGCAGGAGCTGGCCCGCGACCGCAAGTTCCTGCGCGTCTTCGAAGCCCGGTCGGACGTGGGCGGCAGGTATTCGGCCCTGACCGACTTCGGACTCGTTCCGGCCGCGATCATGGGTCTCGATATCCGCCGGATCCTCGGCCGGGCCGGGGCCGCGGCCAGGGCCAACGGTCCGGAGGCCGCCGCCGACAAGGCCCCCGGACTCAGGCTCGGGGCGGCCATCGGGGAGGCCGCCGATACCAGGGATAAGCTGACCATGTTGACGTCGCCGGCGCTCGAGGCCTTCCCGGACTGGCTCGAACAGCTCATCGCCGAAAGCACAGGCAAGGACGGCCGGGGCATCATCCCCGTGGCCGCGGAGCCGCCGGTCGGTCCAGAAAAGTACGGCCGCGACCGGCTTTTCGTATCCTTCGTCCTGGACGGCGACCAGAGCGGCGAGGTCGAGGCGCTCACCAAGGGCCTCGAAGGGGCCGGCCACCCCGTCGTGCGGATCCGGCTCGCCGGCCTTTATGCCCTGGGCCGGGAGATTTTCGACTGGGAGATGGCCATCCCGGCCGCGGGGTCCGTGATCGGCATCCACCCGTTCAACCAACCCGATGTCGAGATAGCCAAGGATCTGGCCCGGAAGGCGATGGATGCGTCGTCGGGAGAGGCGTCGGGACCGCGGGCCGCGGAAGAGGCGGTCGCCATCGACGACGAGGGGCTGCGAGGGGCGTTCGGCTCGTGGCTTTCCGGGGCTCGGGCCGGGGACTACATCGCCGTCCAGGCCTACCTGGCTCCGGACGCCAAGACGACCGACGCGCTTCAGGAGCTGCGCCGGGGCCTGCTCGAAAAGACCGGGCTGGCCACCACCCTGGGGTACGGTCCGCGCTTCCTGCACTCCACGGGACAGCTCCACAAGGGCGGCCCGAACGAGGTCCTCGCGCTCCAGCTCGTGGATGAGCCCCGCCAGGACTTCGAAGTCCCGGAAACCGACTTCACGTTCGGCAGCCTGATCGGCGCCCAGGCTCTGGGGGACTATCAGGCCCTTCGAAAAAGAGGGCGTCGGGTTTTGCGGATCAACCTGAAGAAGGAGGCCGGGCCCGGGATAGGCCGCCTCCGGGCGCTGATCGAAGATTGAGGCAACGAGAAAGGAGGCAGGAATGGAACTGGCGATGATAGGATTGGGGCGCATGGGCGCCAACATGGCCGAGCGGCTGGTCAAGGGCGGCCACAAGGTCGTGGGGTACGACCCCAAATCGGAGGCCGTGGAGGGCTTCAGGAAGAAGGGCGGGGCCGGCGCCTCCTCCCTCGAGGAAGCGGTGTCCAAGCTTCCGGACAGGAAGATCGTCTGGATGATGGTTCCCTCGGGGAAAACGGTTGACGAGACAATCGACGCGCTTCTGGGGTTGCTCAAAAAAGGCGACATCCTCATCGACGGGGGAAATTCCCATTATACGGATACCCTGAGGCGGGCCAAGCGCGTCGAGGAGAAGGGCCTCGCCTACGTCGATTGCGGAACGAGCGGAGGCATCTGGGGACTCAAGGAAGGCTACTGCATGATGGTCGGGGGCGACAAGGGCGTCGTCGACCATCTCCGGCCGATCTTCGAGACCCTGGCGCCGGGTCCCGACAAGGGTTGGGGGCGCGTGGGGCCGGTCGCGGCCGGCCATTTCGTCAAGATGGTCCACAACGGCGTCGAGTACGGAATGATGCAGGCCTACGCCGAGGGTTTCGACGTCATGAAACGCAAGGAAGAGTTCACGATCGACCTCCACCAGGCGGCCGAGATCTGGCGTTTCGGCAGCGTCGTGCGGTCCTGGCTCCTTGACCTGGCCGCCGAGGCCCTGAAGGAGAATCCCGAGATGAAGGGGATCGCGCCCTATGTCGCGGACACGGGCGAAGGGCGCTGGACCGCCCTGGAGGCCATCCATAACGGCGTCTCGGCGCCGGTCATGACGCTGGCGCTCTACGAACGGTTCCGCTCGCGGGACGACCGGGCCTTCGCCGACCGTTTCCTGGCCGTTCTCCGCAACAAGTTCGGGGGGCACCCGATCAAGACGGAAAAATGAGCGCGGACTTCCGAACGGCCGGGCCCCATCTGCTGGTCATCATCGGGGCCTCGGGGGACCTTGCCCAGCGCAAGCTTTTTCCCGCTCTCTATGATCTTTTGACCGGGGAGGAGGAGCTGTCGAGGAGCCGGATCCTGGGCGTCGGGACGCGGGATATCGGCGACGGCGGGCTGCGCCGGATGACCGTCGACGCCTTGACCGAGGCGGGTAAGGTCCGGCAGAAGGCGGCCCGCTGGTGCGAGGATCGCCTGCACTACCTCGCCCTGGGTCCGCCGCCGGGAGATTACGCGGCCCTGGCCGCTCGGGCCTCGGAAATCGAACGGGACGCCGGGCTCGACGGGAACAGGGTCTTTTACCTCGCGACGCCGCCGTCGTTTTTCCCCGACGCCATCCGCGGCATCGGCGAAACGGGGCTCAAATCGGCTCCCGGATGGGTGCGGCTGGTCGTCGAGAAGCCGTTCGGACGCGACCTCGAGTCGGCCCGCACCCTCAACGAACTAGTCCACCGGTATTTCGATGAGCCGCAGATCTTCCGCATCGATCACTACCTGGGCAAGGAAACGGTCCAGAACCTGCTCGTCTTCCGCTTCGCCAACATGGCTTTCGAGTCGCTCTGGAACCGGGACAAGATCGCCGCCGTGGAAATCACGATGGCCGAGAACCTCGGGGTTGAAGGGCGGGCCCGCTACTACGAGAGGGCCGGGGCCCTGCGCGATATCGTTCAGAACCATCTGGCTCAGGTCCTGGCGCTGACGGCCATGGAGGCCCCGCCCGTGTTTTCGGGGAACTTCATTCGCGACGAAAAAGTCAAGGTCCTCCGCTCCATCCTTCCCATCGAACCGGGAGCGGTCGTGTTCGGGCAGTATGGGCGCGGGACGATCGGGGGCGCGCCGGCGCCCGCCTACAGAGAGGAGCCCGGGGTCTCCCCCGACTCGGCGGCGGAAACCTACGCCGCGCTGCGCCTGCGGATCGACAACTGGAGATGGCACGGGGTCCCGTTCTTCCTGCGCACGGGCAAGCGGCTGGCCCGACGGCTCACGCGGATCGTCATCACTTTCCACCGTCCGCCGGGTTGCATGTTCGTGCCCTTTTCCTCCTGGACCATCCACAGCAACCGCCTCGTCGTCACCCTCCAGCCCAACGAGGGCTTTCACATCATGTTCGAGATCAAGGAGCCCGGGGACGAGATGCATTTGCGGACCGAAAGCCTGCGCTTTCGTTACGCCGATGTCTTCGGCCGGCTGCCGGAAGCCTATGAGACGCTGGTCCGGGATATTCTGGCCGGAGACCAGACGCTCTTCGTGCGTGCCGACGAGGTCGAAACAGCCTGGCAGCTGCTCGCGCCGATTCTCGCGGCCCCGCCGGAGGTTCACACGTACCAGGCCGGGACCTGGGGGCCTTCCGAGGCCGACGCTCTCCCGGCAGGCGAGGGATACTCATGGTCGAATCCGCCGGAAATCTGATCGTTCACGACTTCGGCGACCTGGCCGCCGCTTCGCGGGCGCTGGCCGCCCGGATCGTCGAGTGGGGCCGGGACGCGGCCGACCGTTCCGGGTTTTTCACGCTCGTCCTCGCCGGGGGCCGCACGCCGAAGCTCCTGTACGGGCTTCTGGGGTCTGAGTTCAAGGCGATGACGCCCTGGGACAAGACGGTCGTTTTCTGGGGCGACGAGCGGGCCGTCCCGCCGGACCACCCGGACAGCAACTTCCGGATGGCCCGCGAAACGCTCCTCTCCCGCCTGGACCTGCCGCCCTCGCATATCCACCGCATCAAGGGGGAGGTCTCGCCTCCCGGACGGGCCGCGGAAGACTATGAGGCCGACATCAGGCAGTTCCTGGCCGCCGACGGCCAGGCCGAGGGGCGGACCTTCGACCTCGTCCTTCTCGGGCTCGGGCCCGACGGACACACGGCGTCTCTCTTCCCCGGCAGTCCCGTCCTCGAAGAAAGGGAACGCTGGGTCAGGGCCTCCGTAGCGCCGGACGCGTTTGCCGTCCGCGACCGGGTCACCCTGACCCTGTCCGCGATCAACGCGGCCGAGAGGGTTTCTTTCCTGGCCGCGCGGCCCGGCAAGGAGGAGGCGCTCGACGATATCCTCGGGCCGGACGGCGCGAGGTCGTCCAGGCCGGCGGCACTGGTCCGGGCCCGCCGCGAGACGGCCTGGTTCGTCGCCGCGAAGGAATGACCCGCCCGGTCCGGAGCCGGGCGGCGGGCCGCGCGGCGGAAGGCCGGAGCCGTGGTCCAGGCGGAGGAGAGGCTCCAGCAGAGACAGTGCCCATCAAGGGGGAACAGTGATTCAGGCGATGATCTTCGACCTCGACGGAACGCTCGTCCAGACCGAGAAGCTCAAGGCCCTCTCCTACGCCCAGGCCGCCGAGGACCTGAAGCCGGGACGGGTCAACGGGGACGACGTGATCGAGGCCTACAAGGACGTGGTCGGGCTCTCGCGGGAGAAGGTGGCCGGCGCGATAACACAGCGATTCGGCCTGGGGGAAGCGGCCCGGGCCCGCCTGGCCGAGTTCGGTGTCACGGACCCCTGGCAGGTCGTCGCCGAGCTCCATGTGGGGTATTACCGGAAAATGCTCGACGACGCTCCCCTGATCCGGCGCAATCTGTGGTCTCAAACCATCACCGTGCTCAAACAGGCCCGCCGCCTCGTGGGCAAGGTCGGCCTGGCCAGCATGTCCTACGCCGACGAGGTCGACAGGATCCTGGGGGTCCTGCACCTGCGCCGGGCCTTCGACGTCATCGCCCCCCGGGAGGCGGTCGGGAACGGCAAGCCCGACCCGGATATCTACCTCTACGTGGCGCGCAGGCTGGAGGTCGGGCCCGCGGCCTGCCTGGTGATCGAGGACTCGGAAAGCGGGGTGGAGGCGGCCCTGGCGGCCGGCATGGGATGCATCGCGGTGGCCACGGACTTCACGCGCCGCGGCCTGCGCGAAGCGGGGGCTCTCGACGAACGGTGGATCGTCGAAGACCACCGCCGGGTCAAGGATGTGGTGAGACGTTTCCTGGACGAAAGCCGCGAAGAATAGGCCTATTTCCTGACCGACGCGTCTTCCTTGCGGTTCAGCGTCTTGTAGAGGTCGCGGCGCCCCGCCTTGTCCGATTCCATGATGCTCCGGGCGTAGCGGGCCACGGCTTCGGCTTTGGCCCGGGGGACGACCACGACGCCGTCACCGTCCGCCACCACGATGTCGCCGGGCATGACCAGGACTCCGCCGCAAACCACGGGCCGGTTGACCGATTCGAGCTCGTTTCGGCCCGGCCGGATGCCGCGGCCCGGCTCCCGCAGGTAGAGGGGAACCCGTTCGGTCGTGATCTCGTCGGTATCGCGCGCCGTGGCGTCCGTCACGACGCCGACGCATCCCCGGCCGTACCATTCCAGGATGTTGTAGGAGCCGATCGAGCCGACGTCGGCGTCCGGCGCCTCGTCGATGACCAGGGCCGTTCCCTTGCGGATGAGGGCCATGAAGGTTTCCGGCGAGCGCTTGTCGTACCAGTCCCCGGCCCAGGCGTCATAGGCTTCGACCGACATCCGGCCGGCCGTCGGCTCCTGGGTGGGGACGTATCTCGCCGTGACGGCGATCCCCGCGAAGCGATGGGTGAAGCGCTCGGTATCCTTCCAGAGGGCCTGGATGGCCGGGTCCATGAGCCCGATGTCCTGGAGCCCCGCGGCGTCCATCCCGTCGGTGACGTCGGCGACCCGCAGGCCTTCGAAAAGCGCCAGGACCCGGGCGTCTTCGGCTTCGCTGTAAACCCGGGTTGCCAGGAGGTTCTTTCCGCCCCTCAAGTCTTCCGGCCGTTGACCGGAGGTTTGCAGCCCCGCCCGGCCGGCCCCTTCGGGCCCTGAGGCGCCGGCGGCCGACAGTCCCGCCGGAAGGCAGAAGGCGCATATCAAAGCTCCGACCGGGATCAGGTGACGCATGGCCATGGTTTTCATTCCGTGCCCTCCTTTTCAGAATCGGGGATATCTAGAACTTGTAACCGATCTTCCGCAGGAACGATTTCCTTTGCTCAATGTCCCCGGCCGCCTCGATCCCCTTCGGCCTGACGCCGTCGACGACCCCCAGGATCGCCCGCCCGGCTTCGGTGTCGGCGACGACGACTTCGACCGGGTTGGCCGTGGCGCAGAAGACCCGGCAGATCTCGGGAACGCTTTTCACGGCGTTCAGGATGTTGACCGGGAATCCGCCCGTCATCACGATCAGGAAGGAATGGCCGGCGCCGACGGCCAGGGCGTTTGTCCGGGCGATCTCCTCCAGGGTTTCGTCGTTTCCCGAATAGCGGACGAGGGCGGGCCCCGAAGACTCGCAGAAGGCGATCCCGAACCTCATGTTCGGCGCGGTCGTCACGATCGCCTCGTGGAGGTCCTCGACCGTCTTGATGAAATGGGCCTGGCCGAGGATGATGTTCATGTCCTCCGGCTTGTCGATGGCAACGGTCTTGATGTCCATGCGTCCTCCCTCTCGAACTCTCGGGTATTCTATCATCCGCGGGGGGCGGAATTCCAGGGAGCTCGTCGCGCCGTCCTCTGCGAATCCACCCGGGCGACGGCAATTGACGCTTCTTCGGCCGGGTGATAAGATTTCCGTGGGGGGAAACTGAGTCGCTTTCCGAACCGGTCCGCCGACTTCGCCCGGCCCGACTTTCTTGCCGGGAGCGCAGGCCGCGGGAGCGTTGACAGGGGGCCGGTTTTCCCGGCGTCTCCCCGAATCCCGCGGACGAAGGGAGGTCCGGAACAATGAACACGCATCAACCCCTCAAGGGCCAGAAGGCTTTGGTCACCGGGGCGAGCTCGGGCATCGGCCGGGGGGTCGCCGAAGCTCTGGCCGCGGCCGGAGCGACGGTGGCCGTCAACCACATCGGAGACGCGGGGCCCGCCCTGGATGTGGTCAAGACCATCGAAAAAGCCGGAGGTCAGGCCCTGGCCGTCGAAGCCGACGTCGGCCGGGAGGACCAGGTCAAGAAGATGTTCGCCGGGGTCCTGGCCCGCTTCGGGACCCTGGACATCCTGGTCAACAATGCGGGCATCCAGCGCGACGCGGCCTTCCTCGACATGACCCTCGACCAATGGAACGCCGTGCTGTCGGTCAACTTGACCGGATATTTCCTCTGCGCCCGCGAAGCGGCCCGGGAGTTTGTCCGGCGCGGGGTCGTCCCGGAGATCTCGCGAGCGGCCGGCAAGATCATCTGCATCAGCTCGGTCCATGAGATCATCCCCTGGGCGGGCCACGTCAACTATGCCACCTCCAAGGGCGGCATCATGATGTTCATGAAGTCGATCGCCCAGGAACTTTCGCCTCACAAGGTCCGCGTGAACAGCATCGCTCCCGGGGCCATCAAGACCGCGATCAACCGGAAGGCGTGGGATACGCCCCAGGCCGAGCAAAAGCTGCTGACGCTCATCCCTTACGACCGGGTCGGCGAGCCCGCCGACATCGGCCCCGTGGCCGTGTGGCTGGCTTCCGACGAATCCGATTACGTCCAGGGGACGACCGTCATCGTCGACGGGGGCATGTGCCTGTTCCCGGGATTCGCGACCGGCGGCTGAGGTCAATCCCCGTCCGGGGGTTCGCGCCGAGGCGCGGCCGGCCCGCCTCCGCGGAATATGTGGAAGGGATCGTGCTCGAAATGATAGAGCTTGGCGACCTCGGCCTCGAAACGCCGCAGGCCGGGCAGGCGGTGGACGAGAATTCCCGTCAGCATGCCGACGGCCGGGCCGAGCCAGTAGATCCACCAGTCCCGCCAGACTCCCGACACCACCTCGGGCCCGAGGCTTCGGGCCGGATTGGTGCTCGTCCCGGACACTCGGGCCTCGAGGAAAACCATCACGGCGTAGAGGAACGGAAAGAGCAGGGGGGTGAATCGCCTAAGGCGTCGCCGGCCCAGAAAAAAGAACAGGCCGGCCACCAGGAAAAAGGTCGTCACGGCTTCTCCCAGGAACGCGAAGCGGAGGCTGACTCCCCGGCCCGGCAGGCTGGCCCCGTAGTCCACGCTGCGGCCGAGCCCGCCCCAGGCGAGCAGGGGCAGCGCTCCCAGAACGGCTCCCATGAGCTGCGCGGCGACATAAACGGCCAGATGGGTCGAGGAGATCTTCTTTTTCAGCCAGAAGGCCGCGCTGACCGCCGGGTTGATATGCGCCCCGCTATGCTTCCCCACCGGGGATACCGCGATGAGACCTCCCGTCGTCCCGAACAGGAAACCCGTGAGCAGCCGCCGCCAGCCGTCTCCCGGGATCAAGCGGCTGACCGGCCCGCCCGAGCCGAAGTCGATGATGACGAACGACAGGCCGACCGCCACGAGGACCGCCGTGCCGATGAGTTCGGACAGGAAGATCGTCCGCAGTCCGGCGCCTTTGTCGCTCATTCCGCCTTCCCTCCGCCTCGACCATCATACTCCGCCGCGACGGAAACCCACAGTGGATTTTTCACGAGTCGAGGCGGGTGCAGATGGGCGGCATCGACGTGCGGAACTCGGGGAGACCGGCCCCTCTGGAAAGGTCAAATTTAGCAGGGCCGGCCCCGTTTTGATAGCGGCAAAGCACATGCGGCCGGACCGGCTCGCCCGAAGGTCAACAACGCCGGTCTTGGCTTTTCTCGGCAGAATCCCGGCGTTTTTAGAATCGGGAATTGGAAGTCGGCCGCCCCGTGTGCTAACATATTTTCGGGGGGCGGCGAAAGGTTCCTTCGCGCGGCGGCCTGTCACCCGGGCCCAAGACTATTCAGTGCGGGACTAGACAGCGAGCCGCGGCCGCGCAGCCCGACCGCACCGGGCCATTGACCTGTCGTGCAGCGAAAAGGCCCGGAACGATAACCGGAGAACGCTCCCGGAGAGTGTTCCTGAGGGGGGACGATGGCTGACTGCGAAACTTGGGCGCCCGGCTGGCCCGGCATCCCCGCTCGCTGGACCTCGAGCGCCAAGAGCGGCGTCGGAACGGCCCTCAACCGTGCCAGCAGAGTCTGGTTTACCTTGAGCCACGGGATATTGAACGAAGTTTACTATCCCCGCGTCGACCTGGCGTGCACGCGCGACTGCGGCCTCATCGTGACGGACGGCGCCCGCTTTTTCTCCGAGGAAAAGCGCCACACCCGCCAGGAAATCTCCTACCTGAAGGAGGGGGTTCCGGCCTATTTCCTCACCAACACCTGCCTGCAGAACCGGTTCCGGATCGAGAAGGAAGTCCTGACCGATCCCTGCCGGAACACGATGCTCCAGATGACCCGCTTCATCCGCCTGCCGGCGGCTCCCGACGGGCTTCGCCTTTTCGCGCTCCTTGCTCCGCACCTCGGCAATCGGGGAGCCGGAAACTCTGCCTGGGAGGGCGATTACAAGGGTTTTCCGATGATCTTCGCCGCCCGCGACGGGATCGCCCTGGCCTTCGCCTGCTCGGTTCCGTGGAAGAACCGGTCGGTCGGGTTCGTGGGCGTTTCCGACGGCTGGCAGGAGCTTTCAAGAAACAAGCGGCTCAGCCGATGTTTCGAGCGGGCCGAGAACGGGAACCTGGGCGTAACCGGAGAGATCGACTGGCCGGCCGCCCCCGACCAGGCCTTCCTCGTCGCCATCGGCTTCGGACGCAACCCGGCCGAGGCCGGCCAGGCCGCCCTGGCCAGCCTGCAGGCGGATTTCGAGGAGACGAAGGCGGGCTACATCCGCGAATGGGAAGGCTGGCAGAGCGGGGTCAGGCAGCCCGTCAAGCGCGCCGCGGCAACCCGCCGGCTGTTCAACATCGGGGCCTCGGTCCTCCGCGTCCACGAGGCCAAGGACTTTCCCGGCGGGACGATCGCCAGCCTCTCGGTTCCCTGGGGTTTCGTCAAAGGCGATGACGACCTGGGAGGATACCATCTCATCTGGCCTCGCGACCTGGTCGAGGCCGCCGGGGGGCTGCTCGCCGCGGGACGGCCCGAGGACTGCCTCGGCGTCCTCGACTATCTCCGGGCCGTGCAGGAGGAAGACGGCCACTGGACGCAGAACATGTGGCTGGACGGGACGCCGTACTGGCAGGGAATCCAGATGGACGAAACGGCCTTCCCGATCCTCCTGGCCAACCTCCTCCGCAACAAGGCCATCCTCAGTGACGAGGAACTCCGGCGCTATTGGCCGATGGTCCGGAAAGCGGCCGGATTCCTCGTGCGCAGCGGCCCCGTGGCCCAGCAGGACCGCTGGGAGGAGGACCCCGGCTACTCGCCCTTCACCCTGGCCGTGGAAATCGCCGCGCTCCTGGCCGCCGCCGATTTCGCCGACCTCAATCACGAGCCCGGGATGGCCGGCGTTCTTAGGGACACCGCCGATATTTGGAACGACAACGTCGAACGCTGGATCTATGCCCGGGACACGGAACTCTCGCGGCGGGCCGGAGTCGAAGGCTATTATGTCCGCATCGCCCCGCCCGAGGTGGCCGACGCCGCCTCGCCCCTCGCGGGATTCGTCCCGATCAAGAACCGTCCCGTGGGGGAGGGCCTCATGAATCCTGCCCTGATCGTCAGTCCCGATGCGCTGGCCCTGGTCCGCTTCGGGCTCCGCGACGCCCGGGACCCTCGGGTGCTGAACACCGTCAAGGTGATCGACGCTCTTCTCAAGGTCGACACGCCTCGCGGGCCCTGCTGGCACCGGTACAACGACGACGGCTACGGGGAGCACGAAGACGGGAGCCCGTTCGACGGGACGGGCACGGGGCGGGCCTGGCCGCTTCTTGCCGGCGAGCGGGCGCACTACGAGCTCGCGGCCGGGAACCGCCGGGAGGCGGAGTCGCTGGCCGGGACCATGGAGGCCTTCGCCAACGAGGGCGGAATGATTTCGGAGCAGGTCTGGGACAGCGACGACATTCCCGAAAAGGAGCTGTTCCGAGGCCGGCCGTCGGGGTCGGCGATGCCTCTCGTCTGGGCCCACGCCGAATACATCAAGCTCATCCGCTCACTCGAGGACGGCGATATCTATGACCGTCCGCCCCAGACCGTGCGGCGCTATGTCGTGGAAAAACGCACCAGCGCTCTGGTCTCCTGGCGCTTCAACCAGAAATGCCGGAACATCCCCGCCGGGAAAACGTTGCGCGTCGAGGTCCTCGCGCCGGCCATGGTCCGCTGGAGCGGGGACGGCTGGGCCACTTATCGGGACGCGGAAACGAGTCCGACGGGCCTGGGCATGCACTGCGCCGACCTGCCGACGAACGGCCTGAACCCGGGCCAGGCTGTCGAATTCACATTCTTCTGGCCCGAGGGCGACCGCTGGGAAGGAACGAATTTCAGCCTGGAGGTCCGGTGAGACGCCATGCGGCCGGGCCGGGTCCTGACCTTTTGGGGATGGCTCGTCAATCTTCTGCCCGGGCCCTAAATCACCGCACAAGGAGTTCCATAATGACCAAACCGCTTTCGGCCGAACAGCTCAAGAAAATGAACGCCTACTGGCGCGCGGCCAATTACCTTTCGGTCGGGCAGATCTACCTGCTCGACAACCCCCTCCTCAAAGAGCCTCTAAAGCTCGAGCACATCAAACCCCGGCTCCTGGGCCATTTCGGCACCGCGCCCGGGCTGAATTTCATCTACGTTCACATGAACCGGGTCATCAAGGAGCGGGACCTCGACGCCATATTCGTCACCGGCCCCGGCCACGGGGGCCCGGCCCTGGTGGCCAACACCTATCTCGAGGGAACGTACAGCGAGGTCTATTCCCATATCTCCAGGGACGCCGAAGGCCTCCGGCGCCTCTTCAAGCAGTTCTCGTTCCCGGGCGGCATTCCCAGCCATGTCGCGCCCGAGACTCCGGGGTCCATCCACGAGGGCGGCGAGCTGGGGTATTCGCTGGCTCATGCCTTCGGGGCAGCCCTCGACAATCCGGACCTCCTGGTCTGCTGCGTCATCGGCGACGGCGAGGCGGAAACGGGTCCCTTGGCCACGGGCTGGCATTCGAACAAGTTCCTCAATCCCGTCCGGGACGGCGCGGTGCTTCCCATCCTTCACCTCAACGGCTATAAGATCGCCAACCCGACCATCTTGGCGCGCATCCCGGAGGAGGAACTCGAGGCGCTGATCAGAGGCTACGGGTACGAGCCGCACTTCGTCGAGGGAGACGACCCGCCGACGATGCACCAGCTCATGGCCGCGACCCTCGACAAGGTGATCGACGAAATCCAGCACATCCAGGACAAGGCCCGCACCAAAGGGTTCGAGGGCCGCCCGACGTGGCCCATGGTCGTGCTCCGGTCGCCAAAGGGCTGGACGTGTCCGAAGGTGGTCGACGGGAAGCCCGTCGAGGGCACGTGGAGGGCCCACCAGGTGCCGGTGACCGACTTGGCGACCAAGCCCGAGCACATCAAGATCCTGGAAAAGTGGATGAAAAGCTACAAGCCCGAGGAGCTGTTCGATGCCGGCGGGCGGTTCCGGCAGGAGCTGGCCGACCTCGCGCCCCGGGGGCAGCGAAGGATGGGGGCCAATCCCCACTCCAACGGCGGCGAGCTGCTGCGGGACCTCGGGATGCCCGACTTCAGGTCCTACGCGGTGAACGTCCCCAAGCCCGGAGCGGTCCGGGCCGAGGCCACGCGGGTCATGGGCGCGTTTCTCCGCGACACGATGAAGATGAACATGGACCGGCGCAATTTCCGCGTCATGGGGCCCGACGAGGTCGTGTCGAACCGCATCGACGCCGTCCTGGACGTCACGGACCGGGCCTGGGTCGCCGAGACCCTGCCCACCGACGAACATCTCAATCCGGACGGGCACGTGATGGAGGTCCTGAGCGAGCACCAGTGCCAGGGCTGGCTCGAGGGCTACATCCTGACCGGCCGCCACGGGCTCTTCACCTGTTACGAGGCTTTCATCCACATCGTCGATTCCATGTTCAACCAGCACGCCAAGTGGCTGAAAGTGACCCGGGACATCCCCTGGCGCCGGCCCCTGGCCTCGCTCAACTACCTGCTCACCTCCCATGTCTGGCGCCAGGATCACAACGGCTTCACCCATCAGGACCCCGGCTTCATCGACCTCGTGGTCAACAAGAAGGCCGACATCATCCGGGTCTACCTGCCGCCCGACGCCAACACCCTGCTCTCCGTGGCCGACCACTGCCTGCGGAGCCGCCATTACGTCAACGTCATCGTGGCGGGGAAGCAGCCCGAATGGCAGTGGCTCGACATGGACGCCGCGGTCAAGCACTGCACGGCCGGGATCGGAATGTGGGAGTGGGCCACGAACGACGGCGGCGGAACCCCCGATGTGGTCATGGCCTGCGCCGGCGACGTGCCGACCATCGAGACCCTGGCCGCCGTCGACCTTCTCCACCGCCACTTGCCGAAGCTCAAGGTTCGGGTGATCAACGTGGTCGACCTCATGACCATCCAGTCGCATTCGGAGCATCCGCACGGCTTGAGCGACAACGACTTCGACCAGCTCTTCACCAAGGACAAACCCGTCATCTTCGCCTACCACGGCTACCCCTGGCTGATCCACCGGCTGACCTACCGCCGGACCAATCATGACAACATTCACGTCCGGGGTTACAAGGAGGAAGGGACGACGACGACACCGTTCGACATGACGGTCAGGAACGACCTGGACCGCTACCACCTGTTCTCGGATGTCCTGGACCGCGTGCCCGGCCTTATGGACAGCGCCGCCCACCTGAAGCAGATGGTCCGGGACAAGCTCATCGAGCACAAGGAATACATCCGGAAGTACGGGCAGGACATGCCCGAAATCCGGGAGTGGCAGTGGCAGAGCTAGACGGCGGCGGGGGGCTTCTCCCCGGCTAGACCTAGCCGACGAACCGGAACCAGGGAGAGGCCGGCGTCGTTCCCGCGGGCCCAGGGCCGGAACTGCGGACGATCATCGAGGCTCTCTATTTGACACCCTGGCCGCGCCGCCTCATCAGGGCTTGGCGCCGCCGTCCATCCAGCGCTTGAACCTGGCGACCTTCTCGCCGTTCCAGGGCTTGTCGCAGGGCATCTTGCGGGCGGCCAGCATCCCGTGGATCTTCCCGGCCATTTTCTTGACCTGCTCGTAGGACGAGAGGTCGAGGCCGGCCGGCTTCATGCTGTCGATCTCGAACTTTCGGAACATCGGCAGAATGTCCTTCTTGAAGCTCAACCCGGCGCCGCTTTCCTGTGCCGCGACCCCTTCGGCTCGGGCCCCGGACTCCCGCGGTTCGGGCGCGGCGCCCTTCGGGAGGCCCCCGCTGAACACCTCCTCCGGCTGGTACCCCGCCAACTCCTCGGCGTGGATGACGCCCTCGTCGACGCCCAGCCGTCCGAGCAGGGCCGTGTAGGCCCCGACCATGGCCGGAGGGCCGCTGACCCAGAAGTGCGCCCCGGCGGCGTTCTTCACGACCTTCCGGACCGCCGCCTCGTGCAGGCGGCCGCCGCCCTTCGCCTTGTCCTCGTCCCCTTCGACGAGAAGGTCGAGGGAAAAGCCGTCGACGGTTCTGCCGAATCCCTCGAGTTCCTTGCGGAAGATGACGCTGTCGGCCGACCGGTTCATGTAAAGCAGGCGGGCTTTCAACGGCCTGCCCCTGTCCGCGGCCCCGCGCAGCATGGACCGGAAAGGCGTGATTCCGATGCCCCCGGCGAGGAAGACGTGAGAGGTCGAGTCGTCCTCGGGCAGGACGAAGTCGCCCTGGGCAGGCTGGAGCGTCAGCTCCAGCCTCATCGGCGCCTTGCGCAGGGTTTCCTTGTAGCCGCTGCCCCTGAGCCGGGTCGTGAACATCACGATGCCCTTCTCGGTCGGCGAGCTGGAGATCGTGAAATGGCGTTCCTTGCCCTTGTCGTCCTCGAAGTCCAGCTTGTCCAGGTTGAAATAGGCGAATTGCCCCGGCCGGTAACCGTAATGCCGTCCGCCGAGGTCGAAGACAAAGGACATGGTTTCCGGCGCTTCCGTCCGGCGCTCCTTCAGCTTCACGCGCATGACATCCCTCCTTCTGCGCTCGAGGCAAGGGGCCGCCCGACCCGCTTGGCCCTTCTCCCGCAAGGCGGCCCGGCGGGCACAGGAGAAATTGCCCCCGCCCCTCCTGACCGTTGCCACGTCCAAGTTACATGAGAAAACCCAAACACGCAAGCCGGGCGATCCCGACCGTCCCGGTTTCGGGCGCGGCATCCTGGACGCCCGACCGGCGCGCAGGGATTCGGAAAGACGCGCTGCCGGTACGGTTGAAAACCACGCTCCTTGGATGGTAGAGTTTATCGGAGCCTCCGGCGCATGCCGGGGATGGCGCGTGGGCCTTCCCGGCCGGCCGTCGGCATGAGTGTGCTCAGCGTATTCAAGGAAGAGAGGAGATCGTCATGAACCTCGGCAAGACAGGTCGGAAGCGGCGCCTCAGTATCCTTACGGGCATGGCCCTGGCCGGACTCCTGTGGACGGCGGGCTGCCGGACGGACGGCGACGCCGGCGAGGGAACCGGCGGCCTCCTCGAAAGCCTGGCCAGGCCTCAGCGGGGACGGTCGATGCGGGCCACATCGGCCATGCGCGTCGGCGAGCTGCGCCGCGGACCCGACGGCGACCGAAACGCCGGCGATCGAAGATACGACCCGACGGCCGATTTTCGCGGGGATTCCGACGTCCAGAGCAACTGGGATAACTTCAACGTGCCTCCCGGCGGGACTCACGTCCTTCTCGACGCCGAGGGGCCCGGGGTCATCACCCACATCTGGATCACCTTCCTCGGGCCGGAGCCCCAGGGATGGGCGCGGCAGGGCTCGGCGGACCACCAGGAGCTCATGCTGCGGATGTTCTGGGACGGGAACCCCAGGCCGGCGGTGGAGGCGCCGGTCGGCGACTTCTTCGCCAACTGCTTCGGCAAGCGCAGCCCGGTCGTGAGCCTTCCGGTCGTCGTCGACGGCGGGGATTCCTACAACGCCTTCTGGCGGATGCCCTTCCGGAAGTCGGCCCGGATCGAGATCGAGAACCAGAGCCGAAAGCCTCTGAGCCTCCTGTACTACAATATCGACTGGATCAAGCTCCGCGACCTGCCGAAGGACGCGCCCTACTTCTATGCCCAGTACCGCCAGGAGTATCCCGTTCGCAAGGGCGAGGACTACGTCCTCCTGGAGACGACGGGAAAAGGCCACTATGTCGGGACGGTCCTGGGCGTCCGCATGCGCAGCCCGGCCTGGTTCGGCGAGGGCGACGAGAAGGTCTATATCGACGGCGAGACGAAACCCTCGATCTGGGGCACGGGGACCGAGGACTACTTCCTGTCGGCCTGGGGGCTCGAGACAACCTCCACGCCGTATTTCGGGGTGCCCTACTTTGACGGCCGGGGGATCGGCACCCATACCAGCTCCTACCGCTGGCACCTCGCCGACCCTTTGGTCTTCAACACGGGGATCAAGGTCACCCTGGAGCACATGGGCTGGATGTCGGAGGACGAAAACCCCGACTACAAGGCCACGAGCTGGAACGAGCGGGAGGACGACTACGCGAGCGTGGCCTTCTGGTACCAGACCGGCGTTCCGACATTCACGGCCCGGGCGCCCGGAGCCGACGAACGGCGCCTGCCGAGCCTGGACAGGGTTGTGGTGGAGGCCGCGGATTTCGCCGCCTCGGGCCGTCGCGGGCAAGGCGAGGTCACGAAGCGGCCGGGTGACAATGGTGAAGGAGAGGTCCTCGTTTACCGGCCCGGGCGCCAAGCGGGGGCCTGGCTCGAATTCCCGATCGAAGTGAAGGCCAAGGAGCCTCTTCATCTCGTCGTCAGCGGCGAGCGGCTTCCCGCCGGCGGCCGCTACCAAGCTTTCCTGGACGGCGTGAAGGTCGGCCGCCCCCTCGATTTCTATGCCGACCGGCCCGCCGGACGCGAGTTCCCCCTGCTCGATTTCTGGCCAGACCCGGGGACCCACACGCTCAGGCTGGAATGCATCGGCCGGAATCCACGGAGCGCCGGATACGCCTGCGCGGTCGAGTCCGTCCGGCTGATGGAACGCCGGCCGCGCGTCGCCGAGTACGGCCACGACAAAGACAAGGATTGGCGCAAAGACCCGATTCTTTACAATTGATGCCCAGCCCGGTTCCGGCGATGTCGTGATCCTCGCCCGTCCCGATCGAATCCGCGGACCTGTGGGATTGACGGGGCGCAGGAGATCTTCCCGAGGCGGGCGGACGGAAGGGGACGGGCGGAGGCGGGGCAGGGAACGTGTTTGCGCGTGCGGCCGGCCTCTGTTACCATTGGCGCTTCAAGGGAGGAACTCATGAATCGTCGTCCAGCCGTTATCGCTTGCTTGCTTGCCGGGGCGGCTGCCTTTCTTGCCGCGGCCCCGGGCGGACCCGGCGGATCACCCTTTGCGGCCCGGCGCCAAGCCGTCATCGCCTCGATCGGGACTGACATCGCCGTGGTTCCGGCCCAGGTCATGGGCCCGCGGGGAATCGAGGACAACAAGGATTTCTTCTATCTGACCGGCCTGCCGGCCGAGAGGGATGCCGTCCTCTTGCTCTCGTGCGAGGGGGAGAGCCGCGAGGTTCTTTTCACCAGGACCGGGAACTGGCGCGGCGAAAGCGACCCGGGAGCCCTCGAGATCCGGCCGACGGCGAACCTGCGGATGGCCCTTTCCTCGCGGCGGGCCGACCGCAAGATCTACCTCCCGTTCACCGGTCTCGAGGGATCGCTCCAGGCGCTGGGCGGCGACTTTGCCGTTTCTCGATCGGGGGGGCTGCTCCCTCTGGAATCGCTCACGGCTCCCATGCGGATCGTCAAGACTCCCGGGGAGATCGACATCCTCCGGAGGGCCATCGCGGTGACGGTCGAAGCCTACGTCGAGGCGCTTGCGGCGATTCATCCCGGCCTGACCGAACAGGACGTCAACGCGCTCATCCAGTTCACGAACCTGAGCCGCGGCGCGACATCCTCCTTTACGCAAGTCGCCTCGGGGCCGGATTCCGTCAACATCCATTTCGAGTCGACGCCGCGCGTCATGGAAGCCAAGGATGTCATCGTTTTCGACCTGGGGGCCTGGCTCGACCGCTACACCTCGGATGTGAGCCGCACGATTCCCGTCGGCGGCCGCTTCACGAAAGAACAGGCCGAGATCTACGAGGTGGTCCTTCGGGCCCAGAAGGAAGCCATCGGCCTCATGACGCCGGGCCACATCGCCGTCGAGCCGACCCGGGCCGCCGAAGCCGCCCTGATGCGCGGCCTGCGCGACCTGGGCCTGGTGACGGACCCCGGGAGCCCCCTCCAGAAGAGGTTTTATATCCAGCACGGCTTTTGCCACGGAATCGGGCTCGACATCCATGACGTCTACGGCTGGTGGGCGCCGCGGATGGAAACCGAACCGCTGCGACCGGGAATGGTCCTCACGATGGAGCCGGGCCTGTATTTCCCGCCCGATCGATTGGAGCAGTTCGGGGGCCGGGTGCGGAAGGGCGCTGAAGAAGACGAGTGGAAGGCCTTCGCGGCCGCCGTGGCCCCGGTCTACGCGAAGTATGCGGGGATGGGTTGCCGGATCGAAGACGACATCCTCGTCACGGAAACGGGGAACGAGGTCCTGTCCGCCGCGGCGCCCAAGGAGATCGGCGACATCGAGGCCGCCATGAAGCGCTCCAGCCCCTTCGACAAGGTCTTCAAGTAATCGGTCCGGAGCCCTGGTTCAATTCGCCCTCTCATCGCTCGGGCCTGTGCCGTCTTGGAGTCCGGCCTCTCGGCCCGGGACCCTCCCGGAGCCCTCGGCGGATCAGAGCTCGCCGAGCCGGGCGAGCGCCCGGAGGGTGAACAGGGTGATCCACTTGCTGGGCCGGCCTGGGCGCTCGAGGGGAACGAGGGTCTTCCCCTCGAATGAGTTCTCGAGCCGCCAGCGTCCGGAGGCGTCACGCTTGGACAGGACGAGTTCGACGGCGTCCCCGAGGCGCTCGTCGCGGACGCCCAGCCGGGTCAGGATATCCAGGGTTTCGAGGACGTCGAACCGCCACATCGTCGGAAATCCCAGGCGCGTCCAGAACGGTTTGCCTGGCTTTGAGAGGTCATGGCTCCGCTTGAAGACACGATGATTCAGGAGGTATTCGGAGGCTTCGTCGAGGCAGCGCCGGACGCTCTTCGTCCTCCGCCGCGGAGGAATCTCGGCCAGCGCCTTCATCCCCTTGACCACGCCCATGAAACAGGTATGTCGGCCGTAGCAGGGTTCCCGGCCGGTATAGGGCCATCCCTTCGGCGCGGGCCCGTCGCCATCGTCCAGGCGCTGGTAGCGGACGACCCACTCGACCGCCCTCTTGGTGCGAGGATCGTCGCCCAGCCCGAACCGCTGCAGGGCCCAGACCATGTTGCCGGTCAGGCAGGGGATGACGGCCGAGGGCTGCCCGCCGGCCTTCTTCGATCCCCGATGGGCAAAGCCCCCGCTCGCCCGGTCCTGGGACCAGGTGAGCAGGAACTCGCAGGCGTCGCGGATTTGCGGGTCGCGGCCGTTGGCCCCCAACTCGGCCAGGAGGAGAAAGGACCAGACCGACCCCTTGTACTTGGACCGGGCGTAAAAATCCTCCTCGACGCCCCAGAACCCGCCGCGACGCTGCTTGGCGAGGATCGAGGGGGCCGGGCCGGCGCGCATGATGTCCTTGCGGGCTGCGGAGACGACCGGGTCGGACTCCGGCCGGCCCGCGAGGTCGCGGAGGGCAAAGTAGCGAACCGACGGGTTGTCCGGCTCGAGAAGCCAGTCGAGCGGCCCGGAATCGGGCGACGGCCGGCGCGACGAAGCGGCTCTGGGCATTGGCATTCTCAGACCGATGTATGATTATACATCATTACTGCGGCGCGTGGCGGGACGGCCCGGGCCTCATCCGCCGGCGGGACAAAAACGGTAGCGGGACTCTGCCCTTCCTGGCGGGCCGCGGAGATCCCTGGTAAAATGCAAGACGAGATGATGGAAGACCCCCACATGAGCGTCGGCATCCCGGGGCCTCGCCGGGAAAGATCGCGATCCTCCGGAGGCTTGGATTCCCGGGAAGCTTTGATGGGCCATTTCGAATTCGAGAAACGGACTGTCGCGGCCCTCGCGGCCGGGGCGTTTCTGGTGATGTCCCTTTTCCATTCGGCGGCGCCGGCCGGATGGGCCCAGTTCAGGTCTCCGAAACGGGACAGGATCGAGCAGCCCGCCAAGGTCATGGAGGTCACCGGGGTCAAACCCGGCATGGTCATCGGCGAAGTCGGGGCGGGACGAGGATACTTCACGTTCTGGCTTTCCCGCCGCGTGGGGGAGACGGGGAAGGTCTATGCCAACGACATCGACCGCTCCGCTCTCGCGGCCATCAGGAGGACATGCGCCGGCGAGAAGATCACGAACATCGAGACCGTCCTAGGCACGGTGGACGACCCGAGCTTCCCGCCCGGTTCCCTGGACATGGTGTTCCTGGTCAACTCGTTCCATGATCTGGAAAGGCCCGTCGAGCTGCTGGCGAACCTCCGGCCGAGCCTCAAGCCGGGAGCCGTCGTGGTCATCATGGACCGGGATGCGGCCAGGCCGTCAGTCAGGGCACGTCATTTCATGACCCGGGCGGAAGTCGAGGAGACGGTCGGGAGGTCGGTTTTCAAGTTGGTCCGAGTGGAGACGTTTCTCCGCGAGCATAACCTGTATATCCTCAAAGCGGGGAGGCGACCACGGTCAGGACCCTCATAACGCCGAACTAAACGCGGCCGGCCTCCCAAGCGGTTACCGGGGGGAGGCGCAAACGCCTTCCACCCCGGCAAAGGAGGCCGCCGTGAAAAACCGTGCGACAATCTCTCTGGTCCTTTTCGGACTGCTCGTTTCCGGCGCGCCGCTCATCGGAGGCCAAGACAAGTCGCCGGAGGCGATGATCAACGAGGCCGTCTCGGCCCTCATGACTCCCTCTGCTTCCCGCGACGCCGTCATGAGCGCCCTGCTCGAAGTTCTGGACGCCTCGCTCCTCATCCTGTCCGAGACGGAATACGCAGAGGAGTACAGGTCGCGGATCGAAGTTGCCAAGACGACGCTTGACAGGCGGGGATTTTTCTCCGACAAGGCTCGCCAGTACCTCGGGCTGGCCTACCGTCTGGTCACGGGCGGCAAAGTCTGGACGATTCCGGAAGAGCTCTCTTCCGCATACCGCGAAAAGGACATCATGACCCAGGCGCGCAAGATCTGCCGAAAGCTCGCCGATTCGGCCCTGAGCGAGCTCGCGGCCGGACGAAATGAGCGATCGGTCCGCCATCTCCTCGAATTCGTCCTGTTGGTGATCACTCCCGTCCAGGCCTGACCGCTCAGCACTGGCAGGCGGCCGGCGCGGGCCCGAATTGATTTGCCGGCCGCCCTGGATTACAGTGTTCGCGACCGGGTGTTGCCCAATCCGCGACCGAGGCGGAAAGCGGCGGTAAACGAGCGGACTCTCTCCGGCGGTTACTTTGTGTGAGCGCCGTGGAGATCGCCGCCGCAGGCCCGGACTGTTCAGCCGCTGCCGAAGAGGCAGCCGGCCGCCCGGTCAAAGCGGCCGCGATGGAGAACCGGGACTTCGATTATGACGCTCTGGTCAGGCCCATGGAGTCCCGGATGATCCGCTCGATCTGGCGCATCGTTCGACAACGGGAAGCGGCCCAGGACGCTTTCCAGGATGCCCTGACCCGGATCTGGAAGAAGCGCGACACGGTGGCCCGGCATCCGAATCCCGAAGCCCTCATGCTCAGGATCTCGGTCGCCGCGGCCTACGACGCCGTCAGGCGAAGCCGGCGCCGGCTTCGCCACGAAATCCCGGGCCTGCCGGATGAGCGGGCCGACAGTGCGTCCCCGCCGATCACGCAGTGGTTGGAAGACCGAAGCCTTCGGGCCGCCGTCCTCGAAGCCGTCTCCGGCCTGCCCAAAAAGCAGGCCACGGCGGTTCTGCTTCGCGTCATCGAAGAGCGGCCTTACGAGGAGATAGCGGGGGAGATGGGGTGTTCGGAAGCGACGGTCAGGGTCCGTTATCTGTCTTATCCCGGCCACAAAGCTCTGGGGCAAGGCCGAAAGAGCGGCGGCGCAGGGGAAAGCGCGGGTCCCCGCGGAGACGGCGCCCGGCTCGGCCCGGCCTGTTTTCCTCGAACGCCTGACCGCCTACGTCCTCTTCGCGGCCGTGTTGGGCCTGACCGTCTTCTTCCTGGTCGGGGGTCATCCGCAAAGCGGTCCCCTCTCCATCGCCAAGGCCCTCCTTCACGGGCCGGCGATCCTGGTCGTCCTCGGCGGGACGATCGCGCTGGCCCTGTTCATGGGTGCCGGCGCCGGGCCCCGGACCCTGACCCTCGGTTTCGCCATGACAGGTCTCGTCGGTCTTCTCATGGGGCTCATCCAGGCCCTCTTCGGCTTTGTTCATACGAGCGTCCGCGAAATCTCGTCCGCTGTCGCGTTCATCATCTCCGCCGCCTCCTTCGCCCTTCTCGGCCTCATCGCCGCGGCGGCGCCGCTCCAGGATCGCGAGGTGATGGACGGCCGCCGCGATGGCCCGGGACCCCTCAGCCGGATGCTCTGGATCGTCTTTCCTCTCCTGACCTTCATCTTTCTGCTCCTGACGTTCATCATGGTCATCACGCCGATGAAGGCACCGGGCGGGTGACTCCGACGCCACCTATCGACAGCCGCCCCGCCTCGTGAACCATCAAGGTGAATCCGCTCAGAGCAGCAACCTTTGCCTGCCGCCGCGGTATTGATCAATGAGAATGCGGGTCCGCGCCGGATGAGGATGGAAAGCCCTCACCCGCAGGCAGGGTCCGAGGGGAGGTCAGCCAGATGAAGCCTGTTTTGAATTCGACCCGGGCGATCGGCGTTTGTCTCGTCCTGGTTACCCTGGCCGCGGCCGCGGCTTCGCGGGCCGGATCGCTCCCGTTACAGGACGCCCGTCCGGTGGCGGAATGTTTTCCCGAGAGACCGAAGCCAGGCGAAACCGTCGAGATCCGTTATCATGCCGCTCACAAAAGATCCAAATTTTCGCCCAACGAGGAAGTCTTTGCGGCCGTAACCGTCGTCAGTCAGGAACACAGCTCTTCGAAGGAGCAGCACCTGATGAATCCGGATAAAAACGACCTCGTCGCCAGGATCGTTCTCCCGGGGGATGCGGCCTTCCTCACGGCCTATTTTCTGACGCTTTCGTCCGATTCGTCGGATGTCACTCCCTTACAGGTGGCCGTATACACCGCCGATGGCCGGCCGACGCGTAACGCCATGGCCTCCTCGATGGGGCCGACGAATTTTCTCGAGCGGGCGGAGGCGGAGCTCAGCCTCTATCCCGATAATCTGGCGGCTTACAGGGACAAATGGTTCTTCCTGTCCGCCCTCAACGCCCCGGAGGCGGGAACGACCGTCGCCGCCGACATGGCAAAACTCCGGACCCTCCAAGAAGACAGCCCCGGGCTTTTGTATGCGATGTCCTACGGACATTGGGTTCTCAAGGAAGAGCCTGAGGGCCGGAATGTCCTCAAACGCATGCTCGTCCGTTATCCCCTCCATCCTCTGACCGGGGCGGCGGTCACCTCCTATTTCTATCAGGCCATGGTGAACCACGTGAACCCCGACGTCCAGGCCGACATGGACAAAGCCATCGAAGAAACGGCCGCCAGGGTCCCCCGGTCTTCCGCCGCGAGGGCTTGGATCAATGTATGGCCGCGCCGGCCGTGTCCGGCGGACTTGTCGATCCGGATTTGCGAGGCCTGGATCTTGGCCGAGGACACGAACCCCCGCGCCTACGAAACGCTGGCCGCCACCCTGAACGAGAGGGAGCGTGACCTTGAGAGGGCTGCGGGAGAGATCGAAAGGGCCCTGGAACTGACCCTGAGCGGCCAGTACCGGCTCTGGTATGATCCCTTCGGCAAAGGGACCGATTTCTATCTCGGTGTCCTGTACCATGCGGCGGCCGACATCCGGTTCAAGCTCGGCGACGCCGTTCGCTCCCTGGCCTACCTCCAGGCTGCCCGAAGCGCCCCCGGAGCGCTTCCGAAGACCCTCTTCCTCGAAGGGGAAGTCTGGAGCGCGCTCGGCAACCTCCAAGCCGCCGAGAGAGCTTACGCCGAAGCCTGGAGCAAAGGTGTCACCGGGGCCCGGGACAAGCTTCGCGGGATCTATGAAGCGCGGCGCAGGCCCGGGGCTTCCGGGGATTTCGAAAGCTGGCTCCAAGGGCTGGCGACGCCGAAACCGGCGTCTTCACCGGGAATGCCGGGATCGAAACCGGCTCCGGTGTTTGCCGCCCGGGACCTGGAGGGCCGGGCCGTCGACTTTTCGGGCCTCAAGGGAAAGATCGTCGTTTTGAATTTCTGGTTCGTCGGCTGCGGGCCCTGCAAGGCCGAGATTCCCGACCTGAACAGACTCGTCAGCCGTTACCCGGAGGCCGTGTTTATCGCCCTGTCCCTCACCGAGCCGGAAACGACGAAAAGGTTCCTCGAGGACAATCCGTTCCACTATCGGATCATCGCTTCCGCGGCTGATATCGCCAAGGCCTACGGTGTGAAGGTCTATCCGACCCACATCATCATCGACCAAAGCGGCGACATCCACCACCAGAGGTTCGGCGGCGGGCCCTCGATCTATGACGAGCTCGCGCCGGTGCTCGACCGACTGTTGGACAAATCGTAGAAGGATCGACTCCGGGGGAAACGGCGGTCCGCCTCCTGCCGCGGATGCCGATTTCCAGGAATCGGGCTCCGGTCTTCAACGCCGCGTTCTTCTCGGCCTGGCACTTCTTTTCGCCATGGAAGACGATAGATGTGATTCCCGCTACTCCCGTGTCTCGAAATCCAAGCCCGTCCGAGGAAGGACCACGATTTCCCTCAAGGTCATGGCCGAGATGCGGCCCGACGAGTCTGTGATGAAGGAAATTTCCGTGGGAGGTTTCTCGTCCGATTCCCAGATGCCTGGCGCTGAGGTCTCCGTCAGTCGAATCACCTTGCCCGCGGGGTCGATAACCCTGAGCGTCCCCTCCTTCCAGGTGACGGTCAACACCCCTTGGCCTGCGGGCAGGATGTAGGCGCCCAGGAAAGGCCGGACGGCGCCCGGGCCGGCCTCAAAAGCTTGGACAGGGACCGACTTCTTCGGGAAGACGGAAGTCTGGGCCAGCCGCATGGCCTCCACCTTCCCGGACGGACTTTCCTGGAAAGACACGGCGATGAAGCCGGCGAGCTTGAAGCTCCGCCACCCCTCATCGTCGGCGTCGTTCAGAGCGAAGACCGTCTGGCCGGGGATATCCACGGCCAAGGAGTCGCCCTGGAAAAGGACGGTAAATTCAACGCCCTTGTGGGAGCCGAAATCCGCCCGGTAGCGACCCACAAATGGCCTGAAGGCGTCGGGGATGCCGGGTGAAGGGGCCCGGGAATGTGCGCCCGCGACCGGCGGCCGGACTTGCCCGAGAAGTTTCGATTCGACCAAGAGGTCATGCAGCAGCGCCTCCAATTCCATGTGCACGTCCTGGCCGCGGCTCTGGGCGAAGAAGAGGACCATGAGATCCTCCCCCGGCCATGCCCAGGCGAAAGTCCCGTCGGAGCCCGCGTATCCGAAAACCCGGGCGGCGCGGGTGTCCTCTCCACTCACAATTCGCCTCTCCTCGTCGGCATTCCCCTCCCGCCCGGCCTTCAGCCAGAGCAGGGCCATTCGCCCGTGCCAGACCTCGAGCCCAGGGAAGGCCGTGGGGTAGGGCGCGGTGGATCCGATGCCGAACATCGGGGAAACGGGGGTTAGAATCCGGCGTATCGAGTCCTCGGAGAGTACGCGGGCGCCTTGCCAGCGGCCGTCGTCGAGCCAGAGCGCGAGAATTCGGGCGTAGTCACTGGGCGTGGCGTAGACTCCCTGGGAGCCCGAGGGGAAGGGATAGAAAGGCCCGGCCGATGGTTCCCAGGACCTCTGCCAGGCCCCGGTCGACCCGCCGTAGAGGGCCGCTACCCGTTTCGTAGGGAGGCGGTTCCCTGAAGTCCCGCTGAGGAAGCCGGTGTCCGCCATCCCGATTGGCTCGAAGAGCCGCGACTCCAGGAAGACGTCCAGCGGGCGTCCAGAGACGGCCTCCACGACGGCTCCCAGGACGTCGGCCCCGGCATCGCTGTACTGGAACCGGGTCCCGGGTTCGAACTCCGGGCCCGCGGCCCCGGCGGCCGCCGCCACCTCCCTGAGAGAGCTGCCCGGCCTCCCCGAGTCCCGGGGCAGGCTCACCGGGAGCCCGCTTCGATGTGTCAGGAGATGCTCCACGGTGATCTTCGCGGCGTCTCCCGTACGAAAGGCCGGCAGGAATTCGGCCACCCGGCGGTCAGGAGCCAGGCCCCCTTCCTCCATGAGGATCCGGGCGGCCATCCCCACCAGGGGCTTGGTCATGGAGCGGATGTTGAAGAGGGTGTCCGGCTCCATCCTCTCCTTGCGTTCCCGGTTTTTCCAGCCGAAGGCATCGTGCATCACCGTCCGGCGGTTCTTTATGACCAGAAGCTCCGCCCCGACGATGCGGTCGTCCCGAACCCAGGCTTGGACGCGACGGCGAAGGGACTCAACAGCCTGCCGGTCCAGGCCCTGGCTTTCCGGCGTCCCCGGCGGAAAGGGAGTGTCCCGAGCCGGCAAGGGCCCGGGCCGGAGGGGCCACGGCAGGACGAGAACGAGGAGCAAGAGGAAGAGAGGTCCAGTCGTCCGCGGAGTTTTCCTTTCCGGATGATCCGTTGTGTTCATTTTTTACTGATTGATCTTCGGCGCGGACTCGTCGACTCCAAGCTGATGCAAAATGTGCCCTGAGACCCGTCCTCGCCCATCCCTTGCGAAACGGATGAAGGCCCCCTTGTCCATAGGAAAGAAAAAGCTGTCTTTGTCATACGGGAGGATGGGTATTCTGAGCCCCTTCGACCGTATCACATAAAGGGAATTTCCTTCGAGGACGATCTGCCGGACCTCCCCGTTTTCCGTTCGATAGCTGCCCGCAAATTCGCGCAGCTGCGCCGGAGGGACCTGGATGGCCGTCCTTCTCTCAGGCATCGCGTAGGTCTCGCCGAAAAGGGCGGCCGCCAGGCTGCGTCCGACCTCGCCGGCGGGGGCCCCGGTGACGTTGCTCAATACCGCGATAAACACGTCGTCTTCAGGCCACCGCTCGACCCAGGCGCTGTAACCCGGCGCCCCTCCCCCGTGGGCATCGGACCGCCGCCCAAAGACGGTATTGACGAGCCATCCGAAGCAGAAGGACTGGTTCCGCGGCCGGAACATCGCCTCGAGGGAGCCGGAGGCGAGAAAGCCCGGCGAAGACAGCGCCCGGTCGAAATTGAACAGGTCCTCGACGGTGGAATAAAGCGCCCCGGCGGAATATCCCCACGAGGGATGGATAAAGGGTGCGCGTTGAAGCTCTCCGCCGCGATCTTCAACGTATCCCCTGGCAAAATCAGGCCGGAACGGATAGGCGGCGCACATCCCGGTATCGTTCATTCCCAGGGTTTTCAGGACATGGCCGCCGAGCCAATCGTAATAGCCCTCCCCCGTCGCCTTCTCGATAACCAGCCCGAGCACGACGTAGCCGATATTGGAATACCGGGCCTCCCGGCCCGGAGCGAAAAGCGGTTCCCGGCCTCGGATGGCATCGATGAGCGCCAGCGGCCCTACGGGTTCGGTGATTTTCATCCCTCCGGCCGCTCCCGGGGAAAACTCGGGCAGCCCGGACGAATGGGACAGAAGATGGCTGATCCTGACGTCACGGCCCAAAACATCCTTCAGGTCGGGAAGATAACGGACCACGGGGTCTTCCAGTCCGATCTTTCTGCTCTCGGCCAGCTTCATCACGGCCGTGGCCGTAAGAACCTTGGTTATGGAGGCGATCAGGAATCTTGTCCTCGGGCTGTTGGGGAGTTCCTTTTCCAGGTCGGCGGCGCCGAGGCCCGTTTTGAAAATCACCTCTTTTCCGCGGGAGATCAGGACACTCCCCTGAAACCCCCAGTCCTTTTCTGCGGCGTTCACATACCTTTCGATTTTGGCGCGAAAGAGATCCGCGGGGCCACGGGTTCCGGCATCACTCCCGACCTCGACCTCATGGCCTTCGGCCGTATCCTGCCGACCACGGACGACCGAGGAAAGACCTGACGCCAGCAAACAAAAGCCGAGCAGCCCAGTGACCGGAGTCCTGAACAAAGATGGGACCTTCTTCACTCATATCTCCTTCTAATCCTGCCGGAGTTCACGGCTTCCTTTTGCGTGGATCCGAGGCTGCATAATGACCGGCGCAATCAAGGTAACGGCTGAAAGGATTCGTTTCGTCGGAAAGCTCCTGGTGCGGCGTACACTCCCTTTTTAAACCGGAGACGCTCCGCCGGCAATAGAACAAATGTTTCAATCTGAAGAAAAATGCCCCGTCTTGCCCGACCGTGAACGATTTCCGGGCCCGAGAGGTCCCTCCGGCATCGAAAAACGCACTTTCCTGTGGACAAGGCTCGGGCACTGAATTAAGGTTGACGCGTGGGACACGTCCTGATCATGCTGCACGTCTTCGCCCTGGCGGGCGGGCTCTGGTCGGCCTTTTCCGCTCAAGCCGGATTAAGGTTGTCAAGCGCGAAATTCAGGCGCCCGTTGTTCACTTTCATCCTGTTCTTCCTGCTGGTCGTATTCCTGCGCCTGTCCAGCCGGTACATTCTCGTCAACCTGTTGGGAAAGCCCTTCGTCGAACATCCTCTTTTCGTTCTCCTGGCCACCCCGCTCCGGGTGCTCGTCGAAGCGGGAATGGTCCTGTTTTTCCTAAAGACTCTGTGGGCCATCCGGGGCGGAAACATTCCCCGATGGCTGCAGCAGTTGCTTGCAGGGACATCGGCCGCATTCGGTATCGCCTACGGATACGCGCTGGCGGAGCTGGCGCGGGCGCCCCAGGCCGCCCGCCTGGCGCTCATCAACAGGGTCTTCGACGCCGCCGTGCTGTTGGCCGTTCTCGCGCCGGCGGGGTATGTCTTCTTGAGCCGGGGCAGGCTTGCGGACACTCGGGAGCGCGCGACGCTCGAGGCCTTCGCCGGCCTCTATCTGGCCGGATTCGCCTTCCTTCCCATGGTCATATGGCTCCCCGCTCCCGCCGGCACGTTGATGATCGCTCTCTGCTACATCTATATCAGTCTCTGTCCGGTCATCTGGCTCAGGTTCTTTTATCCTTACTATCGCGAGTCTATCGAGCTTCAATCAGGCAATCCGGAAAACTGGGGCCGGCTCGCCGGGCTTTACGGGCTCACGGACAGGGAAATGGAGATCGTCCGCCTCCTGATGAAGGGCAAGAGCAACCAGGACATCGGGACGCAGCTCTTCATTTCCCGGCACACTGTCCGGAACCACCTCCACAACATATTCGATAAAATGGACGTCAAGAGCCGCGGGCAGCTGACCTTCCGCGTCCGGGAGGAGTTGAAAGATCCCTGACGGGGCCGGCGGCTCTAGTGCTGCCCAGGAGCGCGCGGACTTCTCCGCCGGCCGCCCTGGCCTCGGTCTGGAGGCGCATGACCAGGTCCATGACCTTGCGGTCGTCCTGGCCGCGGTCGACGAGGTCGCCGACCAGAACGAGGTGGGACGTCCCGCCGGCCTAGGTCGATCTCACATCGACCAGCCCCGTGCCGCTCAAGAGGGCAGCGAACTTGTCGTGGGAGGGAGACGTTCCAGGGCCAGACGTTCCACATGGAGCGGGAATGGCTCGATCCCAGAACGGGGCAAGGGATCCTTTACCCGAGGATCGGGGACAAGCCGTCCCGAGCCTGAAGCGGGCCCGCCGTCAGGTACTATTATGGTCAAACCCAGAAAGCAGAGCAGGAACAAAACCGTGCCGAGCCACGGCAGAACCTTGATGCACAACGGGTTTCTTGGCATTTGATCCGTCCTCCTCAATACCGTTCACTAACGAATTGTTCACCGGTCTCTTTCGGGCATTGCGCTGACCTTTTGCGCCTCTAACGGCTGTGTTCTTGTGGAAAAGGTTATCACTTGCGTGTAGGGAGCAGCGCAAAAGGCCGGCCGAGCGGCATACTTTTCCCCCCGCCGTGGCGTCATTATTCAGTGGGGAGGAAAAGCCCTCCATGACCGAGGAGCAATCGTTGATCGAGCGCTGCCGGGCCGGCTCGCTCGCCGCCTTCGACGAGCTGATGCGGTGTTATGAGCGGTATGTCTATAAAATCGCTTTCGCCTATGTCCGGAACGTGGAAACGGTGCCGCCTGTATAAGGAAATGATCAAGGATCGGATCGGAGCAAACAGGTCGGCTCCGAGCGAAGCGCACGGCGTCGCTTTGGATGATGAAGCCCTGCAAGCCCATCTTGAAGTCTGCCCTGATTGCCGACGCCTTGCCCGCCTGCATGAGCTCCTGGAAAAAAAGGCGGTAACTCAGGCCGAGCCGCCCGAGGAGCGGTTCGAGAGGATGCGGGAAGCAGTCCGCAAGCGGATCCTCACCTCTCCTCCAGAGCACAGATTCGGTTTTAGGCCCTGGACGTTGTTTCTCTCTCCGCGCCTGCGGGCCGCCGTGACCGCCGGACTTTTTCTGGCCGTCGCCGCGGGGAGTTTCGTTGCGGGACGCCTGACTTCGCCCCGAACGGAGCCGCTCCAAAGCCGGCTGCTCAGCGGGCTCTACCGGGAGGCGGCCCGCATCGGCGGTCCGGCTGAGGTGTGGAATTCGAAGCATGCGCTGAGCAACGTCTCCCTCCGCGAGCTCGAGGACGGGCGTTTGAACCTCGGTTTCGACGTGACCACCCGTGTCAGGGTGCAGGCCCGCCCGGACGTCCCTCTCGTCCGCGAGCTCCTTCTCCAATCTCTCCTCAACGCCGAAAGTCCGGGTATGCGGATCAAGGCCTTGTCCGACCTGGAAAATCTGCCCGAGCCCGAGGCCGTCGAAGCGCTGATCTTCACCCTCCACAACGATCCCGTTCCGGCCGTTCGGACGAGCGCCTTCGACATCCTGGCCGCCCTGCCCGGGGATCCGGCCATCGAAGCGGCGATGCTCCGGACGCTCCGGGGGAGACGTGTTCCGCAACGTGACCGGCGAAGTCGACGGGTCCTCCATGGGGGGGCTGGTCCGCTACGAAAACGTCAAGGACCGCGATGGACGCTTCCGCGCCCCCGAGCGGATCTCGGAATCGGACCTGACGGCCAAAACGGTCGTCCTCTCGACTATGGGCGGGGAGATCGATGTCGACGACGCGCCTGAAGGGGCCAAGGTCCATACCATGGGCGGGCAGGTCCGGATCGTCAACGCTCGGAAGTTCGTCCAGGCGACGACCATGGGCGGCGATATTCGGATCAAGGTCAGGGACGGCTGGGTCGAGGCCACGACCATGGGCGGTGACATCACGGCCGCCGTCGAGGCGGGCCTTGGCGACGGGGACCAAGGCGTTCGCTTGGAATCCATGTCCGGCGATATCGTCCTCACCATTCCAGCGGGACTTCCGCTCAGGTTCGACCTGACCATCGCCTATACGAAAAACAGCGATCAGAATTACGAGATCGTGAGCGACTTTTCCCTCCAGGAAGAACGGACCCAGAATTGGGAATACCCGGAGCGCGGCGGCCGCGGCGATGAAAACGCACGGAAATATATCTATGGCCGAGGCTCGATCGGCGGCGGCACGATCGACGTCAAGATCAAGACCGTCAACGGCAATATCACCATCCGTAAGGCCCGCTGAGTCATCCTCCGGCTCAAGGCCCGAACTAAGACCATGACGCTGTAGGGAGAAATAATGAACAGTTATTTCAAAAGCACATGGAGATCTATGGGGCGTCATAAATTTTACTCTCTCAGTAATATAACCAGCCTGGCCGTCGGGATCGCCTGCTGTTTATTGATCCTCTCCTGGGTCCGCTTCAAGCTCAGCTATGGCCGTTTCCAGGCCAACGGCCGGGAGATCTATCGTGTCATCTCAGAATTCCACAGTCCGGGAGGCGAGATGAACTACAGCCTGACCTCTCAGGCCCCCCTGGCCGCGGCGCTCAAAGAGAACTATCCGGAAATCATCAACGCGGCGCGAGCGCTCAGCGTGGAATGGAAGATCGGGAGGGAGGGAGATCGTTTCGGGGAGTCTGCCTGGTTCGTGGACCCCGCTTTTCTCGATATGTTCAGCTTCACTTTCATCCACGGGAAGCCGGCCACGGCCCTCTCCGATCCATATTCGGTCATGCTGACCGAAACCCTGGCCCAAAAGCATTTCCGGAATGAAAATCCCATGGGGAAGACCGTCTTCGGCGGCCAAGGGACGCCCTTGATCGTGTCCGCCGTCATCAAGGATATCCCCCGATATTCCCACCTTGACATCGATGCCATTATCCCTTTGGAGATCACCAGAGATGGACAGAATCTGACGGAGTGGGGCGGGTATAACTATCGGACCTATATCCAACTCCAGAAAGGGGGCTCCGGCGAGGACGTTCAGCAAAAAATCAAGAATATCCTCGCCACATACAGCCCGGAAACGCGAACGACCGTTCGACTTCAGCCGTTGACAAAGATCCATCTGTTCGCCCTGGAAGGCGGAGGACTGATTGTTTATATCTACATTTTTTCGGCCATGGCTTTGTTCCTCCTCCTTCTCGCCTGCGTCAATTACATGAACCTGTCCAACGCCCAGGCCTCGGCCCGGGCGAAGGAGGTGGGAGTCCGCCAGGTCGTGGGGGCCCGGCGGGGACAGATCGCGAGCCAGTTTCTCGGCGAATCGTTCTTCCATTCGTTCGTGGCGACCATCGTCGGCGTCGTTCTGGCTCAGGCATTTCTGCCCGTGTTTCGACGGTTGGCCGGAAAAGAAATCCAGGCGAGCTATTCCTTGGAGACATTGGCGTTGGCGGCCGGTATCGCGGGTCTCACGGGGATCCTCTCCGGCACTTATCCCGCCTTCGTGCTCTCACGTGTCAAGCCGATGAAGATATTCAAAGGAATATTCCGCACGGGGAGAGAGGGGCTCTTCTTGAGGAAAGTCCTCGTCGTCGTCCAGTTTACCCTCTCGATCTTTTTCATTTTCGGGACGCTGACGATCAGCAGGCAGCTCCACTTTCTCCGGACAAAAGACCTAGGCTACGACAAGGAAAATATAATCTGCCTGGACGCCCTGGACGGGGTCGGGAAAAGTTATTCGGCGGTCAAGAACAGGCTGCTGAACAATCCCCGTATTTTAGGCATGACCGTCGTGGACAGCTTCCTGGACGAGCCTAATTCTTCCGCCACGAATGATGTCATCCGTTGGGAGGGTCAAAACGCGGGCGAGAGTCTTCCGTGGCTCATTGTCAGAGGAGTGGATTTCGACTTTCAGAAAACCTTCGGCCTGGAGATGGCGGAAGGACGGTTTTTTTCTCGAGAATTTCCTTCTGATCGTCAGTACGGCATGATCGTCAATGAAGCCGCCGTCAAGGCGATGAACATGGACTCGCCCGTCGGGAAAAGATTCCATTTCTGGGATTATGACGGGACGATCATCGGCGTGATCAAGGATTTTCATTTCCGGTCGCTCCATAAGGACATCGAGCCGATGGTCATGAAGATCGGCATTAATCTGCAGAGGATCGCCATCCGGATAAAAGCCGAGGACGCGGCCGCAACGATCAAGTTCATTGAAACCGAGATCAAAAGGATCGTTCCCGGCTACTCGTTCGAGTTCGAGTTTCTCGACGAGAAGCTGGAAGATTTGTATAGAACTGAAAAGCGGATGGAGAACATCACCCGGTGCATCGCCGTTCTGGCCATTCTTATCTCCTGCTTGGGATTGTTGGGACTGGCCGCGTTTACGGCCAAGCAAAGAACCAAGGAGATCGGTATCCGGAAGGTGCTGGGAGCCTCCGTCGCCAGAATAACACTGATGCTTTACAAGGACTATATCCGATGGATCATGGCCGCGAATCTGATCGCCTGGCCGCTCGGTTTCTATTGTGTAAGCCGATGGCTGAGGAATTTCGCCCATAGGATCAACGTCGGGATATGGTTTTTCGTCCTCTCCGGCGCCCTGGTGTTGGTCGTTGCCCTCTTGACGGTCAGGCGGCCGCTGTCTTCTTCTTGCTTGACGAGACGCTGTCGGAAGCCTTCGCCAGCCTCCCCGCTGTCCCCGAGGGCCCTCAGTTCGTCCTGGATGACGAAGAGGCCGGTTCGTTCCGGCTCCCATCCCTGGGATTTATTTCCTCCAGCTCAAACCAGGCGATATTCGGCGACCAGGGGATCCCCGGCCCATCGGCCGTCAGTGAGGGCCGCGTCCCGAAGGGAGAGCTCAAAGATGTCGCTCTCGGCATCAACGTTGCCTTGCGCGACGAGAAGGTCGGAACGTCGAACGTCATGGGTCTCGTCCAAGGAACGGACCCGGTCTGCCACGGCCCAAACGCCGGCTCTTCTCCCTGTGATTCCTCTGCTCTGCTCTCAGAGAACACGATATACCGGCCGTCCGACGGTCACACCTGCCCTCTGGCTGGGAGCGAGCTTCTTGCCGGCTAGAGATAATAATGAAAATAGATGGTGGGCGATAGAGGGCTTGAACCTCTGACTTCACCCGTGTGTAGGAGGCGGCGGAAAACTTTAAAGTGCAGAAAATAAAGAAAATCCACGAAAATATGCGTGGTTTCCAAGGTTCCTGGATTTCGATAGAGTTCGATATTGTTAGATGCTTATTGATATTCCTAATGATTTTTGGACACAATTTGGGCGCAAATCCCAGATAAGCTCCCCAAGGAAATGGGCCTAGCCTCGCTTGGCCGCCTTCAGGAGGGCGGGGCGGTCGATGATCAATCCTCCCTGGATAATGGCATGGATCTTTTGCGTGTTCCGGATGTTCTTGAGCGGATCGGCCTCGAGCACCACGAGGTCAGCCGCGGCGCCGGGTGAAATGCATCCGAGCCGGCCTTCAAGGCCCAGCGCGGCGGCCGCGTTGCTCGTCGCCGTGCGCAATGCTTCCAAGGGAGAAAGTCCGGCCCTTACGAGCAACTCCAAGTCCCAGTGCAAGCCTTGCGGAAGGAAAAAAATGTCGGTTCCGGCAATGATCCTTATTCCAGCCTTGTGAGCGGCCGCTATATTGGCCAGGTATACCTCTAGAAATCGATCCATTAATGCCGTCCGGTCTGCGTTTGCCGGACTTTCCGCACTTTTGCGCAGGCGCTCGGCATGAGAAGGAAGGAGAAAATCCGCGACATCCGCCTGTGCCAGTGCGGCCTTGAAGCGCAGGTGCCCTTCCGACGACCCGACGAAAAATGCCACGATCGTCGACGAGATGCCGATGTCGGCTCTCCGCAAGATCTCGATGGTGTCCTGAGCGAAAGAAGGGAATAGACGCTCGTTCTGTCCATAGTAAAGGGCGTGCTCCTTGCGGTCCAGGCCGGCGGCCACCGACGCCGGGCGCAAAAAATGGGAGAGAACCGGCAGACCGCGCCGATGGGCGGCCTCGATGCATTCCGCCTCGATCCAGGGATCGCGATGGTCAAAGGGCGAAGCCTTTATCTGCGTGGCACCGAGCCCGATCAAATGATCCATGTACCTTCGCAGCTGTTCCGCGGTCTTCACCCGTAGGTTTTCGGGAAGGGCTTTCACATGGGCCGGCGCCATAAACCCCCCGGAGGGAAAAAGGCGCGGGCCTTCTCGTCGTCCGCTGGAGATCGCTTCCTGCTGTGCAACGGACCAGTGGCCTTCGTCACCGGCGCTCGCGACCGATGTGTTGCCCCAATAGAGAAAGCCCTCCATGGGATGGCCGCGGTACAGGTGCTCGTGAAGGTTGATCAATCCGGGAATGACAGTCCTTCCTTCAAGATCCATGATCCGGTCGGCGGGCGCAGGTTGCGTTCCGGCCGGACGAAGAGATCGGATCCGTCCATCCCGCAATAACACGTCCCATAGGCCCTCGCACGGTTCCGGTGTGAGCAGCCGAGCGTTATGGAGCAGCAAAGATCCATTGACACGCGGAATTTCACAAGAAATCTGGACCGGAAGAGTTCTTTGTTCTCCGGTGCGGGCGTCGACCCGCATGAGTTTTCCCGAGCTGACATACAGCAAAGCGCGGTCCGGGGACCAAGCAGGGAAAAAGGCGGGCCCCTGAATGAGACGTTGTTCGGATCCCTTCTCAGACACCAAATCCTGAATCCAGAGCTCCCCATTTGAAACATAGGCGAGCGTATCGCCCTGGGTCGAAAGAGCAGCGAAATCGACCTGATCCAGCAGGTCCATTGTCCGGGAGACGGCACTGCCGTCAAGACGGATACGGTTGATTGTACTTCTCAGGATCTGCGTCTTTGAGTCCCTGGCCAATTGCTCAATAACCAAGCTTTGATCTTCCGGAAACCAGCCCAACGGCGTTATCCTCTCCGCTCCCGCAGAAACGATTGTCCGCTGACCGCCGCCGGACGCCGGGACAACACAGAGCGTCTGCTGCCACCATAAGCTCCGGACAAAGACGATGTTTTCTCCGGCCGGCTGCCAAATGGGCGTCATGGCATCGCCCGCCGTGGTCGTAATCTGTCGTCTCGCTCGGCCGGCCAGATCCAGCGCCCAGACCTGATAGTCCCCGCTGCGATTCGAGACA